>Ga0307991_1000061_pt1 | contig 85217 bp, 48 predicted proteins | sample EllFjometagen131_FD_203146 | JGI IMG/M metagenome (GOLD analysis project Ga0307991, IMG submission 203146) | Marine microbial communities from Ellis Fjord, Antarctic Ocean - #131 | ecosystem: Environmental > Aquatic > Marine > Unclassified | place: Southern Ocean | collected 2014-10-08
ATCCAACATAGCTGGCTGTCAGGGCAGGAAGTGCTGCTCCGTAAACCTTGCTCTTATCAACGGCTGTGATTGTCAATGAGGCCGGGGTTATATCAAGAGTACCATTAACATGGGTAATTGTATAGTTGGCATCTGCTGCGCCTGAGGCTGTGATTGTATAGGTGCCTACTGGACTCGCGGCGGTAGCTGTTGTGCTTAATGATACTGGGGTGTCAAGGAAGGTCTCATCCTCTCCAGTGATAAATCCAACATAGCTGGCTGTCAGGGCAGGAAGTGCTGCTCCGTAAACCTTGCTCTTATCAACGGCTGTGATTGTCAATGAGGCCGGGGTTATATCAAGAGTACCATTAACATGGGTAATTGTATAGTTAGCATCTACTGCTCCTACTGCGGTAATAGGATATGTTCCTGCAGGACTTGTAGCAGTAGCGGTGGTGCTAAGAATAACAGGTATATCTAGATCAGTGGCATCATCACCGCCTACAAATCCACTGTAGCTCGCTGTGAGAACTGGTAAGACAGCTCCATAATCTTTGCTCTTATCATCAGCAGTGATAATTAATGCGGCGGCTGTTATATCTAGTGTCACCAAAGTCCTGGAAGAACTCACACAACCAGTAGAAGTATTTTTGGCTTCAGCATAGGCAGTATAAGTACCAACATTTGTACCTGATGGAGCAGCAATGGTACTACCTTCAGATGCTACGGCATACCAATCAACTGTTTCACCAGCTCCAACAGTTGCTGTAGCTGTTTTTACAGTTCCATCATAAGTAAATGTATTGACGTCTGCCGTAGGTGCGGTCGGCAGTGCATTTACTGTAACTGTGACTGCTGTACGTGATGCACTCACACATCCTCCAACGGTTACTTTAGATTCACCATAATAGGTTGTCCCGTTTGACAGTGGATCGCCTGATCCAAATAGGACACCTCCTGTAGATAAATTATACCAATCAACACTACATCCTGCCGGAGGTGTCGCTATAAGATTTGCAATAGTCGATGGACCACATAAACTTTGGTTTGCACTTGCAGCTGGAGCTGCAGGAGGAAGGGTAAAATTAATAATAACATCATCTACCGATGTACATGCACTTATGCCGCTTCCACTACTAATTGTCCAACGTAATGTATAGATTACTCCATTTAAACCGATAAACTGACTTGTCGGGCTTAAAGGTGTAATTACATTACCTCCTGAACCTGCAACAATTGTCCATAAACCATCGCCTACTACAGGTGTATTGGCTGCAAGATTAGCTGTAGTAATCCCACATATAGCCTGATCAGGGCCAGCAACGGATGCATCAGGAACAGGATTTACAGTAACAGTCCCTGCATCAACTACACCTGTTTTTGGGCTACCAGGCAAATCATAAGTGAAATCCGTCAGCTTATAATCTCCAGGAACTGGTGTTGGCAGTATGTATCCACCTACTGGAATAACAGAAATATCTATTGGTGTCTGCGCTGTTACACCAATTTTATAACTGAGTCTGTAATTTAAATTAATAGTATAGGGCGCTGTAAAAGAAACAGGTATCCCGGCTGCACCGCAAGTAGGTCCAGTTGGTGATAGTTTGGCTCTGGGTTTAAGATCAGTAATGGAACCCAGAGTGTAATTATCAGATCCTGTAGCCGAAGTAGTCACATTTATTGTAGAAGTGGCCGTTCCGAAGGAATCCCCTCCTGAAGAACTGGTAGGCACTTCCACCCATTTGCCTGTCCCGATATCGAAATGTGCAAGCCTTATATTAGATATGCCTCCTGTTATTATTGGAGTAACATCGCTGTTCGATGTCCAGTTAAGATTCAAAGTCGCCAAAGAACCATCTGTTGTAGTCACAGTATAGAATTCCTGTGCACTTACTCCCATTAATGGAGTAGTTAAAAATGCAGCCCCTGATTCGTTATTGGGCGTGAAATATTCTGCTGACCATAATTGTGGTCCGGCCTGTGTACCCGAAATATTAATATTGTTACCAAGCATGTTGGGAGTTCCGGCCTTACCAATCGGGAAAAGGAAATTATCATAGTGGCTGATTCTCTTAATCAGCGGACCATCAACAAAAGAACTTGCACTTCCTCCAGAAGGAATTACACAGTTTATGGATGGATTGACTATTGTCAGCTTTCTTGTCGGACTAGTATTTATTAATCCATTTGTCAACAAAAGATTGCCCTTAACTTCAATAGCACCGTCATCGCCAATTCTTAATACTGAACTGTTGTTAATTTCGAGATTATTGAAAGCATTTGCATCAATAAAGAAATCTTCAACAGCATCACCAACTGACTGGAGTCCGGAACCTGCAAATGTTACAGTTGCCCCTGCACCTGATCCACTATTGAACGACCCTGAGACCAGATTAATTCTACCCTGAATAGTTAGCTTCTTATTGAAAGTGCTATTATCAAGTGTCGGTCCGTCTATTTTAAGCAAATTACATATTGTAAGGTCCTTGTTTGGCAAACCCCTTGTACCGGTTCCTGAGAAAATAACATTGGAAATATTATCGTAGAGGTCAGCAATAATCGTATAAATTCCTGAACCGCCATATTCAATTGTCGCATTATTTGAACAAGCCAGGAATGAAGTAAATACACCTGCCGGGAAGGAACCACTTTCAAGATAAAGCTTACCACTACCGGTAACTGTCCCAAGATTATGGCCAAAGAATGGAGTAACTACCATAAGTGTACCATTTATTTCAGTTCTGTAACCCTCACAATAATTATCATCAAGAGTAACTACATGATTGATAGTTACAATATAGCCATTTGGGCCCCGACCAGCAGGTAACGTGACAATATCACCTCCAGTCCAGTCCCATTTTGTATTATCATTCCAATCACCATCAGCATTACTTGTAAACTCAGGGACATCGTCAAAGAAAGCAGATGTTATCCCTGCCGTATACTCAGCACTAAGGTTATTTGACCCTATATAATTCTCGGTTATTTGGTTATTAACCTTATTGACAGTATTGGAAAAAGTCCAGGTGGTGCCAGGCACCTCAATCCTGGCAGCCTGGTAATTAGTTTCATCACCTATTACATCCTCCTGGTAATAATTGAAAACCAGGTTCCCGGTGAAACCAGTAATGCCAGAACTCTGTACTTCCCAGTAATAGTCAAGGACATTGGCCGGATCTTTAACTGAAGGATGTACAATGTTAATATTGTTTATCCTTATAGATCCTACAGAGCTGCTCGCGGTGGAAGTAAGCTGAACAGGTGTATATTTACCGGAGGTGCCAATTGGATACAGGAAAGTCGTCCCTCCTGTATTAAAGAATTTTTTCAAACCAACGTTGCTGAATACCCCGTCAGAAGTTATCATTTTTGTTGCACTGAACGGTGCTCCCTGAATCAGGGAACCTGTTCCAAGAGTCAATAAGTATTTTTTAATGTCAAAAATCCCTGTTGTAAGGGTCAGGTCTTCCTGGAATGTTATATCATTCTCAATCTGTGCTCCAAGTGCATTATTCAATGTCAATCTGGCATACGCTCCAGTTCCGGAAATATGTTGCAAAGCGGTTCCGTTTAATAGTATCCCGTTTCCAACCAGGTTGTTATCCAGATAAGCAGCATTATTACTAAAGTCCCCTTTAACTGAAACAGGATTTACGCCAAGAATAAAATTACCAGAATTAAGAGTCAGATTTCGGTTGACTATTGAAGAATTGCTTATAGTAAGCGAAGTACCCGGACTCACTACCAGATCATAAAAGTCAGTTGCTCCGGTTATGGTCTGAGCCCCATCGTAAGGTGCTCCATTTGCTACACTAAATGTAGTTGTATTAGTTCCATATTTATAACCGGCAACACCCGGTGTATTTACCAGGTTACCGTTAAATGTAATGTTTAGATTGTTTGAATTTAAAACGCTGTTTGCATTAATGGTCATATCACCATTCAATACAAGAGGGCTGACAAGTAATCTGACAATTGCCGAATCGGGTGAGGCGTTACCAGTAATAGTAAGATTGTTTAGTGGGATATTTGCATCAAGGTAATAATTTTGTTTTGCTGTAGCACCCTGTGAGAAAATAATAGTCCCTCCTGTAACTGAACCTGTTTCAGGCCTAAGGTAGAGGTCGCCAAACGGAGAAAATGGAGTTGTTGTTGAGCCATTACCTCTGACAATATTAAGTGTACCTGCAGACATAGTGAAATCACTTCCTACATTCAGTACTTCGAGCTTTGCATTAGTTGCATTTGATGACTGTCCGTTAATAGTTACTATACCTCCACTCTGCGAATACTTAAGCATCGCACCCGCGTTCAATGGATTTCGACGGATCTGCCCGTTGACCTGTAATAGCCCACCCTGCACATCTATTGATGCTGCTCCGCTCGATGAATATTCAATATCATTGTTGTTAACATCAGTTCCCGCAGTTCCCCCAATGAATACTCTACCGTTCACCAGAGTAAGCTTGCCGCTTAATAAAAGATCACTATTGTTATTGGGAGTATTACTTATTAAAATATTCCTGTTCCCGGTATTACTTGGCAAATTTACCGTTAGACCCGATGTAGCCGGAATACTGAAGGCCGTAGTATTTGAGATAGCAAAATCTGTATTCGGGTTTGTCCTATTATAAATGAAGGTACCATTCTGAAGTGTCAACCAATTATTAACAGGTGTACTTAAAGTTCCACCGATTGTAAGATTCAACGTAGTTGCCTGAGATGAACCTTTATTTATTATCAGTTTATTCAAAATTGTAGAAGGACTTGTGCCTGAGAATGTTGCATTATTGTTTCCTGCGAAAGTAAGATCACAATAATAAGCTCCGTTCAGAAGCCTTACATAACCATTAGAATTATTAACAAAGTTCCCTCCTGCTAAAATTGAATTAGCCCTTGTAATACCACTACCAGGAGAATTACCGGAAGGTGTAAATACGTCTATCCATGCATTATTATTAACTGTAATATTCCCGTCGACAACCAGATGCTGTGCCGCATAATCGTCCATATATATAAATGTTCCTGTGTTGATGAACATATTTCCGGTTACATGTACTGTCTTTTCAATACAAGTTCCATAGGCATCGACTGTAAATCCTCTTGCTGCAGGAGTACTCCAACTCATGCATATCCAGGCAAGATTATTGTCGCCTCCACATGTCAGATCACCCTTTATTGTTGTAAGAGCATTATTAGGAAAAACCAGGTTATCACCACCTTTTGCAGTGACCATCAGGTTTCCGTATGAAGTAACATTTGCCGGCAATATATACAGGGCTCCGGCAGTACCATCAATATCATAGAATTCAGTTGTTCCACTGTTATTATTGAAGTCAGAGAAATCACCTGCGGGGAATGTGAATATTTTTGGAATCTTCCATGTTGTAGTTACAGTTGTTGTAAGCCTGAACAAACCATTTCCACCTGTGGTATTCTGTACCATGCTGAATACACTTCCTGACCATGTATAAATATCAAGAACAGAACCTGTAGCGATCTGTAAACTTGCACACCTTCTGTCTGATGTCAGGTTAACAGTATGATTATTTTCAATAATTACAATACTGTTTGGTCCCGGGAAGTTGACACCCTCAACAGCACCGGCAGGTACTGCGACCCCTCCTGAGATATGTGACCAGGTAGTGTTTAAATTCCAGGCAGAATTTGCTATACTATAAAACTTAAGTGGCGTTCCGAAGGCAGCATCACCTGCAGTATAATCTGCATCAAGAAAGTCTTTACTATTAGCTGGTGATGTCCAGTCTGATATAATATTGGAGCCTGTGTTGATATCAGCTGCTAAACCGTTATTCCATGTGAATAATGTTCTATTATAAAGAGATGGAATATAATTTCCTTCTGTACCGACTACATCAGATTGATCATATAGAAAAGAATGAGTAACTGAATTTGCAACTATACCTGTAAACCCTGAAGATTTAACTCGCCAGAAATATGTAAGACTCTGACCATTAGTGGTGACAGCCGGATGCTCATAACCAACTGGTGTTACAGTGATTGATCCGAAGGTTGTCGGATCAGAGCTGAAACCTATGGTTGCAGGTGTATATTTTACCGGAAGCGAAGGTACATTTGTCGGAGCTCCAACCGGGAACAGGAAGGATGCCGAAGAAGTATATACTTTTGTCACTCCGCCATCTCCTGAATTTCCAGATGTCTGTATATACCTTGTTGTACTGTAGTTTGAAACTGAAGCTGTGCTATCAAGTTTTAGATTATGAATACCTATATTGAAGAGTTTGTCATTTGCCAGGTTTAGTACTCCCTTTACAGTCATATTCGCAGAAAGAGAAACTGGAGCTGCAGCAGCATTGGTATTAATCAGATCAATATTTCTGAAGGTCCCGTTACCATCAATACTTTGAAGAACTGTACCGTTTAGAACAATCTTTCCTGTACCAATATGGATGCCTGAGTTATAAACATTTCCGGCTATATTGACAGTTTTACCATTATCATCCAGAATACCAAGAGCGAGTCTGAAATCACTATTAACACTAATTGTAGGCTGCGTACCACTTAAGGTCAGAACTGTACCTGCCGGCTTATTAACAGTTAATTTGTACAGATTCAAAACAGAAGGCAGATTTACTGTCAATGTCTGAGCTCCGGTCCCATTAAATATTGTGGAATTTGTCCCGGGAGTATAAGCGGTCCCTGATGCTATTGAGAAATGTCTGCCTATTGAAATATCAAGATTATTTGCATTCAAAACTCCTGAAGTAACCGTAAGGTCATTATTTACAACTATAGGGTTTGTTACAAGAATGACAGAAGCGTTGCCGCTCTCCCTGTTAACTATCAGGTTATTGAAAGAGGCAGTACTGTTAATATAATGATTTTCTGCTGCACTCTGAGTTTTTGGTTTAAATTCAACTGTACCGCCTGAAACATTTATATTTGCAACAGGACAGTTTACTAGGAATGCCAGAGGTATTGCTCCAGCGTTGCATACATCATGTATATATAATGTTCCACCCGAAATACCAAATGCATTGTTAGTATTACTGCTTATACTGAATGTTCCTATCCCAGCTGTTGCATCAATACCATTTGCTGTCCTGGTTGAACTAATAACTGGATTCATTAGGTCAGCAGGATTAACATAGCTTATTGTATTAATAAAACGACCTCTCAGAATCATGGTCCCTCCTGACTGAACATAGGAAACAAGTCCTACATTTGTTCCCTGGGGATTATGAAACTGTTTGGCATCCACCTTACCCCCATTGAGTATAAACTGACCTGAGGCATAGCTCCAGTATATTAACCCGGATGATTCACGTGTTGAGAGATATCCGCTGTTAACCTGAAGCTTTCCAAGGATTGATAAACCGCTGTATCCACCTGTAAGATTGATACCACACAAAGTATTGTCACCGCTGCTTAATCCGTAAACTGCTTTCACTTCAGAAAAGTCATCTGCAGTTGAAAGTACAATAACACCCCCACCATCTAGTACCAATGCACCATTCTGAGGAATAAAATAATCACTGGTTGTAAATCCGGCTACTGAAGCAAGATTTCCTTCAGATAATGAAGGTATTGCACTCAAACCCTGAAGCACCAAGGTTCCTGTACGGATCCATAATGCTTTTTTGAGTAAAGGATTTGCTCCCGGGGTCTCTCCTATTGCATTATTTGCACCGAATAGTCTGAAGTAATTATATGCTGATGAATATAATGTGAGCTTATAGGTCTGATCAGATCCCTTCTGAACGATCATATTATAGAAAGTGGTCGGACCATTCAGGGTAACTGTATTGTCAGTGGAACCAGAAAAATAAACAGTGGCAAAACCAGTAGTTACTCCAGGTGTGGTTGACGGGAAAGCATTATAAATGGGGTAATTGAGATTTGTAAACTTAACAGTACCATTATTAGTGAAGTTTCCATATATCTGGACCCTGTGTGACTGTGTTTCATAATAATTTACAAATCCACCGGCTTCACCTGCAGGTGCAGTTGTTGGAGTTGTTATAGTATTAGTAACCCCTGTACCTACACCAATGGAAGCTCCTGCATCAACGGTAAGGTCTCCTTTAATAATAAGTATCCTTCGGGTATTCGCTGTATTATTTATCTCGAACTTGCCAGTCTTAACATCAACATTACCATTGACAGTCAGATTATTAACCTGCGTTACCGTTCCTCCGCTCCTGATTATAAGATTATAATAAGTTGACTGGGTAGAGGACATAGTTCCTGAATGGTTGTATTCCGTTGTACCTCCATCAGTAGTAACAAATGAATTCGTTGTGGCTACCGGATAGTTTTGAGAAGCAAGCTTGTGTATACCTCCGCCTTTTAAAGCTGTTAACCCTGCAGCATCGGTAAATGCGAAAGTAGTTTGATTCAGAATACCCCCGCTATTTATTGTAATGTCAAGATTTGCTGCAGAGACATTAGCTCTTAGTGAAACAGTCCTCCCGGGAAGAATCACTACCTTATCGTTCGGTCCTGGAACAGTTGTACCGGGTCCAGTGGTTCCACCCGGATCTGTTGTCCATGTAATTGCAAGATCCCAGAAACCTGGCTGGTAGGAATAATAAGCGGAAGGTGGAACTGTTCCAATTACTGTAACTGTTGAACTACAGGTAGATACATTACTATTGACATCGGTCACTGTAAGAGTAACGACATTTGGACCTATATTAGCCGTAGTAAATGTATTTGGAACAGCTGTTTTTGTTGCTATGCCACAATTGTCAGTGGATCCGTTATCAACATCGTTCCCGGTAATAGTTGCATTACCAAGTGCATCAAGATTTACAGTTATATCTTTGCAAGTTGCTACAGGATTCTCAGTGTCATTGACTGTAACTGTTTGCGTAGCAGTTGCTAAATTCCCGGCCCCATCTGTAACTGTCCAGGTGACCGATGTCGAACCAAAGGGGAAAGTTGCAGGTGCATCGTTTGTTGTTCCGGCAACAGAGCAGTTATCTGATGTAACCGGCACACCCAGGGCTACACCACTTGCAGTGCAAACACCAGCACTATTGCCAACAGTAACATTAGCAGGAGCAATTATAACAGGTACTTCATTGTCTGTTACAATTACATCAAAGCTACAGTCAAGACTGATATTTCCCGCGCCATCGGTGGCACTGTAGGAGATCGTTGTGCTTCCTGAAGGGAAAAGGTCTCCGCTACTTAGTCCGGTGACATCTGTTCTTACTACGGCAACTACTCCATCGCAATTATCATTGGCTGTAGGATCAACAAAGTTAACTGTTGCTCCACATGCTCCTGCATCCATTACCAGTGGTCCCTGGTCGGCAGGACAGCCACTGATGACCGGTGCTTCGGCATCAGCATCTACTGTTACATCGAAGCTACAGGTACTTACATTACCATGTGCATCGGTGGCTCTGTAGGAGATTGTTGTGCTTCCGGCTGGGAAAAGGTCTCCGCTACTTAGTCCGGTGACATCTGTTCTTACTACGGCAACTACTCCATCGCAATTATCATTGGCTGTAGGATCAACAAAGTTAACTGTTGCTCCACAAGCCAGAGGATCCATCACTAATGGTCCCTGATCGGCTGGACAACCACTGATAACAGGTGCAACATTATCAGTAACTATAATATCCATACTACAGTTAGTTAGATTTAATGAGGCATCGGTGATAAGCCAGGTAACGGTAGTAGTTCCTGTATTGATTTGCTCACCAGCTAGTGTGATAGTTCCGTTAATATTGTTTACAAGTGTGAAGGTGCAATTATCAGTAGCTGAGACAGGATCCATTTCTGTGCCAACAACAGTATAATAACATCCTGCCAGATCGGTATTGCGATTTTGATCGGCACGACAAAGTATTGACGGAAAAATATTGTCTTCAACCGTAACCGTAAAGACACAAAAATCTACTTCCACTGCTCCATCCATCAAAGAATATCTAACTAAAGTTGTACCGACCGAGAATGTATCTCCGGAGTTATCCGTGCTTGTTATTGACAAACCCGGACAGGGATTACTCATTGTAGGTGCTGTCCATGTGACAACAGCGTCACAGCTTGCACCTGTACTGGTAGTAATATTTGCCGGACAATCAACCAGCGTAGCAACACAGGCTTCCGCATATCCAATACCATATTCATATACGAACTGGGTCAGATCATCTCTTTCCAGTAATGAAGCTCCACCTGCTACATGGGTTCCGTTAAAGAACCAATCAGAGGCAGTGAACCTACTTAAAATCCTTGTTTCGCCATCAACAGGATAGCTTGAAAATCCAGATGGTATGAGGTCGATATCATACGTCCCTGTAAATCCAAATAATCCGTCCTTGATAATAGACCAGAATCCTTCAGAGAACATATTATTAATAGTAGCTGAACCTTCAAATATTGGTAATCCATTATTAACAGGTATTACTGCATCGAATCCTACATAAATAAATCCTGATGAGCTAACATCTGTAAAATTATATGTTAGATGACGATTAAAACCGGTAACTCCTACTGGGAAAAGAATATCAATATTATCCTGGTCGTTTCTTACCCACCTACCCATTGTTCCAATTACACGTCCGGTAGTATATGTCAGAGTTCCAGGATTTACATCATCCACACCAAGAATAACAGTATTGCCATTAAGGTCAATATTACCTCCTGACATTACCATTGTACCTCCAACAATTAAATCGATATTTGCTGAAATATCAGTCCCTGCATTTATGGTTAGATTCCAGAATGTTTCAGGCAATCCATCAGACCTGTTCACCAGAGAAGTTCCTCCTCCATTGAGAATTACAGTACTGTTGGTTTCTGTAAACTGCCCTGTATTCAACCAGTTACCACTTAGGCTTATCTGGTAACCTGTTCCATTAACAACTGTAGATGCATCGGTGATTGACAGGTCATTATTAATAATAATATCACCGGTTAAGGTCTTGGCTCCAGCTCCTGTAAAGGAAATGTCATAATAAGTCAACCCGGGTATATCCTGCCCTGAGGGAGAATCATAGATAACGGTACCAGTTTGTGATGTAAAAGTGCCGGAGTTATCAATTGTTTCTTCAATAGTAATTTGATTTCCTGATAGTTGTATCTCTCCACCTGCTTCAATAATAAGGCTATCAACTGTGGCATTAACATCTAAAGTTATTGTATGTCCGTTGAGAATAATAGCATTTTCATCTGCAACAGGCACATGGAAGGTCCAGGATGCCGGGTCACTCCATAAACCTGTCTGAGCTGACACATTCTTACCAAGAGCTACAGTAAATATATCACCCGGCTCAAGATCCACTGCCGGGCTATACCTGAATATCCCATCTTTATTCTCCAGTCCATAAAAATCTGGCGGACCTGTATCAAAGTCCCCATCTTCATCAGTATCCACCATAAGAATATATGATCCATAATCCCCACTAACAGAAGGTAATAGAGTAGTATCTATTGATATCCTTACACTTCCGAATTCGCCATACTCATCAGCTCTCCATGTACGATCAGGATATTTTGCCATACTGTTAGCCAGAGTATTTGTCAGGGTAGTGATATCACCATCATCATGGCCTATAAAAAGATAGTTACCATTATTATTTACAGTAGAATTATCCAGTTTTATAATACCGGATCCCTGTGATAAAAGGTGAACCTTATCATTATCATAAGCTATTCCAAAGAGTTCATAGCTATGATTAACATCGTGAATATACTTATCGTTTGCAGGATTAAGTCCATATTTGGTGCAGAGGTAATTGTCAATAAGAACTGTTCTGGTAGAGCTTAGTATCTCGTCAAAACTGAGAAACTCCATAATATCTCCGGTAAAGTAATTTGTCACAGCATTGAAAGTCTCACCAATATGAGTTCTCATCCGCCTTTCAGAAGCTCCGAGTATTCCATCTGAAGTATTTTTTCCTTCATAGATACCTCCCATCAAAACAGTGTTAAGAGGAGCACCATTCAGATACCCTGAAATCAGTGTATTGGGGCTGGTATAATCAAGCTCAAGTCTAAATACATAAGAAGTATTTGTAGCAATAGCTCCTGTAGATTCATACACAAGGCTGGTATTATATGAAGCTCCGTAATAGAGACTACCGCCTGAAATATAAATTGAGATACAATCCCTTCTATCACCCTGTCCAAATAAGAATTGTGTGCCTGTTGTTATATCAGCTCCTGTACGGAAAGCAATTATTATGGTTTTTTCAGTATATGAAGTCCCATTTTTGCTTAATGTTTCATCCGGAAACCTAAGATAATCATTACCATCAAAACTCACATAAGGCCTGTTATTTACCGGATTGGTTGTAACATAATATGCTGGTTGATTGTCTGCGGTGGCTTGAATTCCATCTGCATCATTCGCACTGGCATCTTCCCACCTATCGTTGAGGTTTGCTCCATCTGCAAAACCGGTAATGTAATCAGATCTTAGCCATGTATCAAAATCCCCTTCGTCTCCTACACCACCAGGCCCGATATAACCAGTTTTATCGTCGTCAATAATACTATAAAATCATCTCATCAAAACCTGGAACCAGTATGGCTCCCTTTACGCTATCGATAGTGATCTTGAAAGTTTCTATATCGGTTTCAATAGCAATATCATTTATTATATTAAAATGGATAGTATCTGATGCCTGCCCTGGTGTAATCGTGTGAATGCTTGCCGGTGTTATTGAATAATCAGAAAAATTGTTTGCTGTAATATCAGCTGCTGAATAATAAATAGTAATATCACTGCCAGAAGCAGCTGATAAATTCACAATTGCATTTGCAGGTGAGTAACTCTCCATACCATTAAAAGTGGAGGATGCGAATGTAAGGCTAACTATCGGATCATTATCTTCAATGGTATAAGTAAATGAAGTAATCGTTCCAAGGTCGGCATTTACCGGATTTGATAGAGTAATAATAATATCCTCATCAATTTCATATAGTAAATCTTCAAGTACAGCCAAAGAAAGAATTTCTGAAACAGAGGTTGCCGGGAATGTCAATATCCCAGAACCCAATGTAAAGTCATTCCCTTCAAAGGCATCACCACCTGTTACAGAATAGTCAATAGTAGTGGGGTTGCTTGGATCTGCCACATCAAGAACCACTTCAATATTATAGGATGCAACAGATTCGTCATCTGAGACACTGGCCAGTGCAAATGAAACTAATCTTGCATCATCATCATCCTGTATGGTATGAGTATAAACATTATCAGGTAACAGGTTAACTCCCGATGAAGGATTTGTCAGAGTCAGAATTACAGATTCATCCAGTTCTGGAATAATATCATCAATAACATCTATCCTTACATTAACACTTTTTTGTCCTGCCGGTATCAGAACCTGGCTAATGCCAACAGCAAAATCAATACCGTTAACTGCATCACCTGATATAGCAAGATCAGCAGTGACATTTACAGTGGGTGTGAAATTAAGAATAACCTCAGCAAATACCGGAGTTACTGTTTCAGCACTGCCTGATGTTGTCGAGGAAAATTCCATTGACGGGCTTATTATCCCAATAGTGAAAAACTTATCTCCTGAAAGATCCGCACTATTCGTATAATACATATCCTCGCCAGCATCATATATCAATTCTGTAACTTCGCTACCTGAGGTAAAGTCCGCTACAGTATTAAAAATTAAAACATACTTGGTAAATCCAACCGGTAAAGGATCAAGGCCGTTAATATCAAAAGCTATTTTCACATTTCCAATCCCATCTCCTGAGCTTGTTTCATCTACCCGCCATGTACGAGCTAATCGCTGAATATTAGGGTCACTATCAGGAATCTGGGTAGTTTCCCATGAGAAACCAAGATTATCATGACCCACAAGCATAAAATCTCCATTATCCAGACTGGATGGATTTTCTATTCTTACTATTCCTGAGCCCTGTGAAATTATTTGAGCGTTTAAAGCATCATCCTGACCGATACCAAATATCTCATAATTATAAGTAGCGTGAGCGTAAATATCATCTGTAATCCCAATACCCCATTTGCCGGATAGATAATTATATACTATCTTCCGCTGGGCTATATTATAAGTATAAAGGTTATTGATAAATTCACTAATATAGACTGACGCATTATAATTATCACCATTTACCCCACCATCGTGATACCTGCCTCCGTTCTCCTGCGCACCAAGACTACCCATTGTATGGTTTTCCAGAACACCAGCAGCCATAGGAGCTCCTATTATATCCCCATCGAGATATGCCCTTAAGGTTCCAGAATTCAACTCAAATTCTACAATATATGTTGTGAACGTATTGATTACGGTTGAGACATAGGCTTCCCATGTAGGTGTGTTTCTGTTCCGTCCATAAACATAAACGCTGCCACCCTCTATGTATATAGTTACATTATTACTGTTCCGTGCTCCCTCTTCGTAAATAACCTGTCTGTTTGTAATATTATTTCCGGTCTGGAAGGTGAGAATCACATTCTTATTATCGTATGGACCACCACTGGTAATCCCGGGCGCATTGGGGAGTATTAATACCTGTCCACCCAAATAATCTGTTATCGGTCTGCCGTTAATAGCAGGAGACCTAAAAACAGGTTGTTTTGCTGGATTTATCTGATCATTAGTATGATTTGCATTACCACTATAGTCATCCCAGATATTTACAGGATCCAGATCATTATAAGTATTAAGTTCTGCGTTATACCAAACAGTATTTTGCGTCGAGTTTGTTACTCCTCCAGGGCCCATATATCCAATGCCATCGTCATCCAGTATTGTATAGGTATGCAGACTAATGCCATCAAGTACAACATTTATTGGATTCGAAAGAACTGCCTGCACTGTTTCACTTCCTTCTGGGATAATATCATTGAGAATATCTATCTGCACTGTATCAAACTGTTCACCGGCAGGGATAATAATAGTACCGGTTGCGGCTGTAAAGTCAGACCCATCTGTAGCTGAGCCTTCCTGAATTGTATAATCAACCGAGGCATCAAAACCTATCGCCGAAGAGAGAAAAATAAGCAGATTGGACTGCAGAAAACTCTCAGAACCAGTTGATGATGAAGTAGCAAACGATAAGGTTGGTGCTGAATCATTATCATTTATTGTATATGTATGCAGAACCTGAGGGCCAAGTCCTACAAGGAAACTGCTGGTTCCTGTCAATGTTATCTCTACTGTCTCAGCAAGTTCATAAAATGCATCCTCTTTTACTTCAAGAACAATATTGGCTAATCCAGATCCATCCGGAAAATCAATTGTTCCATCAGCCAGAACAAAATCACTACCGGAAGATGCGTCTCCTCCGGTTACCTGGAAGTCAACAGATAGTGTCCCACCAGATCCATTGGCAGGTGTCATTGTAACAGGTATATTAACAAATCCGGCACTCTCATCACCGGAAGCACTTGCCGCGGAAAACGCAGCAAGGTATGTGTTATCGTTATCGTTAATTGTATAAGTGTAGACATCATTACCCAGAACGCCAAATCCCGGGTTTGTAAGTGTGATTTCTATATCTTCACCAGGTTCTGCAGTACCATCATCGACAACTGAGAAATTAAAACTTGATGTTAGATTATTTGCTGAAATGGTTAGTGGTGATATGGGAGTAAATAAATAGTCAGCTGGATCAGTAGCTGAGCCGCCGGTAATTGAAAAATCGACCGTCAGATCAGATCCGAAATAATAATTTACCGACACTTCGACAGTTACAGGTGTTGCATTTTCCAGTCCGTTGTCAGCTGTTGAAGTAAAACTAACAGTAGGTGTAAATAATGCCACAGCAACGAAATCACCATCAGAAATATCTATATCGACAGAAAATACTCCTGCAGTTTCCGTCATTGCATAAAAAACAGGTGATCCGGTAGAAAAATCGCCATCACCATCTGTATCAACAAGTATTCCTACCTCATTATCGGGATCAACTATTAAAGGAAGTTCTGATCTGGGAATATTAAAGGTTGTAGTTCCAACCTCTCCGGTCTCATCAAATCGCCATTCTCTTGAAAGTCTAGTCATTCCTGCGACAGGGACCTCGGTTGATAGCCAGGAAAGAACTGGTGCGTTATCATGACCAAAAAACAGATACTCCCCATCAGTAAGATCTGTGGGATTATTTAGATATAGTAGGGATCCGGAATAAGGATCAGTGAATGTAGTAGCTGATACTGCTGCAATTCCAGTCACATCGTGACTATGAGTTGCTTCGTATCCAAAAAAGTCATTTGCAATAGTCAGACCATATTTTGCTCCCAGATAATTCTCAATTACAATTCTTTCAGCTTCAGTAATTTTATCTGAGTAAACAATAACTTCAGCTATGTCCCCATTATAATAACCCTGGGCATCGAAAGAACCACCAAATTCTGTTGCACCTAATATCGCCCAGTCGGCAACCGTGTTTGGAACGGTTGTTGATACAGAGCTACCTAATAAAACAGTCCCGTCAAGCCATGAATTATAATCCTGGATTCGGTCTCCGGTATTATTAGAATAGATAACCATTTTCCAGTTATTCAGAGTATGACCATCATTATAAACCTGGTCATTCCCGTTGAACCTGACAGCATCGAGATACTCTATACTATAGTTCCTAACCTCTCCCGGATTCCCAACGCCATTCTGTCCTAGATATAATCCACCATTCATATCATCAGGGTTAGTGGTATTCCCAGCAATAATAATAACTGTTGCCGCACCATTTCCTGATATATTCAGAGATCCGTCATATGCCAGTGATTGACCATCTACACCACCATTATCATTAAAGGTGACAGCTGGCAGGCCATTAATAACATTACCAGATAATGTTGGCATATCCTTTACCCCTACTACAAAACCAAAATCCCTGCCATTACCCGATTGATCCGACCAACTCATCACCACATTCCCAATGATCACATTTACTCCTTTGTCAGATCTGAGCCAAAGCTGCGTGTTAGTAACATCCCCAACCCCTCCAGGTCCTGTCTGGGAATAGGAATTGATCTCAAGGGCTAGTAGAAAAATAATAAGCAACGATAACGTTTTCCTTAACAGTATCATATTCTATATTTTAATATCTTATGTGAAATATTTAAATTACCGGAAACAGAATAATGTCTTCTCTTTCAAAACTATAATAATTATATCCCAAATGATTCATAATGTGCTACAATATAAGAAGATTAATCCTTTCAAGCGTTTCAATGGCTGAAAAATATCTAAACAATAATTATATTTGTTTTTTCCTTTTTTCATTTTCATGACTAAAATATCAATGAATTGGTTGCACGAAATGTATTACTAATATTGATTAGTTGAGTATTTTACCAACATTTCGAGTTACTTTTTTTTACGTAAAATGGCTATTTAAGGTTTCCTGCGTACGAATTTCCTTTACAAAGGACTATTTTGCTTCCATTAAAAGCAGTTTTTTTGATGATGAATATTTTTTAGACCAATCTCATTATACTTTGCATTTTTGCCAATCGCTAATTGTTGACTGTTGTTCGATATCGTACTCCTAATGTTCTGAATTCGAACATTTTTTGCTTATGTAATATTAATACAAATCAGTTAACGTTCTGTATAAGTGTAATATAACAAATTTGGTACGAAAAATGTGCGAAAACCAGTGAGTTTTGCTAAATCATTAAATAGGATAGTTATGCTTAAGAATTTAATAAAAATTTCAATTCGCATAATAAAAGGTGACCTTTTATATAGCTTTTTGAATATTCTCGGATTAACCATCGGTTTTACCAGTAGTCTGTTTCTTCTGCTCCATATTTTTGATGAATTGAGTTTTGAAAAGTTCCATGAAAACAGAAACAACATATACCGCGTGGTTTCACATATTACCGAGCCGGATGATGCTTTTGACTGGGCAGTTGCCCAGATACCTTTCACACCTCAGGTTAAAGAAGATTATCCAGAAGTAACAGAAGCAGTCAGGTTTATCCCAAATGGCGCAACTCTATTTATTAAGGAAGACATCAGGTTCTATGAAGAAGACTTCTACTACGCTGATCCTGAAATTTTTGATGTGTTTACATTTCCACTCATAGAAGGGAACCCCGAAACTGCTTTAGTTGAACCTAATACTATTGTAGTTACCAGGTCGTTTGCAAACAGATATTTTACTGATGAAGATCCAATGGGCAAAACTATTGAAGACGAGAACGGGCAATCATTCAAAGTAACCGGTTTGGTTGAAGATATTCCACACAATACTCATCTCCGTTTTTCTGCTGTTGCATCGAGGTCTACCCTACCGGAAGAAATTGGAAGTTGGGGGAATTTCGGTGTTAATTCATATATTCTCCTTCCTGATGGTTATAACAAAACTGAGCTTGAGAAGAAACTGCCACAGATGTATGAAAAGTATATGGCAGAGATCTTTAAAAAAATGGGCATTAACATTGAATACAGACTTCAACCACTTACAAAGATTCACCTGTTTAACGAATACCAGGATGATTCAGAAACCGCCGGAGATATTAAGTATGTATATATTTTTGGTATTATTGCTGCTTTTATCCTCGTAATTGCAAGCATTAATTATATGAATCTCACAACTTCCAGGGGTACCAAACGTGCCAGAGAGGTAGGACTGAGGAAAGTTGTCGGATCAAACAGGAGGATGCTTATTACACAATTCCTTACCGAATCGGTTATTTTTACAATTATCGCATTGTTATTAAGTATTATTCTTATTACCCTGCTGCTACCTGAGTTTAACCAGTTATCCGGTAAATTCTTTACGGTAGATGTGCTGACGAAACTACCTATGATTGTAAGTATAGTCAGTATTATTATTCTTGTTGGTATTATAGGTGGAATTTACCCGGCATTTTATCTGTCCAGATTCAAACCGGTGGAAGTATTAAAAGGGGATATCGTTTTCGGTGTTTCACGTATTTCTATTCGTAAGATACTGGTTATCATCCAGTTTTCAATATCTCTGGCAATGATAATCAGCACGTGGGTTGTATATGATCAACTGGGATTTCTGAAAAACAAGGATGTCGGATTTGATCATAAAAATATATTGAGTATTCAATTGTCGACAAGGGAAATGGCCGGAAAATCATCTGTACTTAAAGAAAAACTCCTTTCAATTCCTGCAATATCCAGCGTTGGCTCAACTTCTAACACAATGGGTCAGGGCTCTCCAAAAGTAATTATGAGAATGGAAACTCCGGAAGGGATGATCGAAAGAGGGATCAATTTTGTAACGTGTGATCATGATTTTGTTGAAACTTTAGATATATCAATACTTGAAGGGAGAGATTTTACCGAAGAGATCAAGTCAGATACAACCCTTGGAGTTGTTATTAATGAAACACTGGCAAAAAGAATGAACTGGGAAAACCCAATTGGGAAAAAGGTTCAAATTGGCGGAGAAGACCAACCACCCGCCAGGGTAGTTGGTTTAATGAAAGACTATCACCAAACCGGTATGTACAATCAAATAGAATCATTAATGTTCCTTTACCGGATTAACAATCGCCGTCTTTACGCGAAAATTGAAGGAGAAGAAATCAGTGAAGTTATTGATGCAGCTGAAAATAAATGGAAAGAGCTGTTTCCTGAAATTCCTTTCCGGTACACTTTTCTTGAAGATGATTTTAATAACCAGTTTGAGGCAGATGAACGCCGGGGTCTTATCTTTACTTTATTCTCCATTCTTACAATTATAATCGCATGTTTAGGACTGTATGGACTGGCTTCCTATACTGTTGAGCAACGTACACCTGAGATAGGAATACGAAAAGTTCTTGGAGCAAATATCAATAATATAATTACTTTGATATCAAGAGAGTTTATGATCCTTATTGGTATTGCTATCCTTATCGCTTTTCCGGTTTCATATTATTTTATGACAGACTTTTTACAGGACTATACATACAAAGCACCTCTGAAGATTTCCACTTTTGTGCTATCTGCCTTGGTTACTATTATCATTGCTCTTGTTACAGTAGGTTATCATACCTATAGAGCGGGAAAAGCAAATCCTGTTGATGCAATCAGGAATGAGTAGGCTAAACCTATTTCATGAGTCGCGTACCTGACGACAGGTTTAGTTTATAACCAACTGAAGCTATTGAAGAAAAATAAATATCTGAAATTTCTTTTTTATCAGGACTGTATCCATCAAGATAATCACTTAAAGGATAGTGTAATCCGAGTTCTATTCCAATAGTAAGATGTTTTCCAATCGAATACTTTCCCCCCAATCCACCACTGATAGTGAAGCTCAATTCTTTATAATCTGTTGGTTCATTAATAAGATTACCACCAGGCTCGGGGTTAAAATAGAGTACACCACCTCCAAAAAAAGTATATACTGTCCATTCCGGTTCCTCAAGTATTAAACCTCTGCTGTTAGTGCCAATCTGTTCTTCATTCCATACCAACAAATAATATTCAAGTTGGGCTGTAACTCCGGCAAATGTTGTATTATAAAAAAAACCGCGTTCTGATTCGGATGTACCAAAATCTGAACCGGCAACCTGTCCATATTTAGCACTTACTTTAACTGTCCAGTATTTATCTGTTTTTAAACGAACACCGCCTTGAAAAACCGGTTTAAAATTTCCTCCGTCAATATCAGCAAACAATTTTCCCATACCGCCACCAATCAGTCCTTCTGTCCATGTATGCCTCCACTTCTGACCATTTACAGCGGTTGTGCATATAACTACAATAAGAATAATAACCAGCTTTTTAATCATGATACCAGTAAATGTATTATAATTGTGTCTGTCCATAAAGTCAAGCATTTTCGTACATAAAGCACCAAATAACAAAAAGTAAATAACAACTTAACTTTTGACTTTTAACTTGACAACAGTTATCTTTCAAATACAATTCTACCACCAACAATGGTATAATCCACTTTTGTTTTCATGATTTTTTCTTCCGAAATATTAAACAGGTCGTGGTCGAGTATAACCATATCTGCAAGATACCCTTCTTTTATTTTTCCTTTCCTTTCTTCCATAAACTGGGCAAATGCCGCTCCCAATGTGTAAAGGCGAATTGCCTCTTCCATTGATAACTTTTCTTCGGGGAACCAGCCATCACCCTCTTCCCCCATTCTGTCCTTCCTGGTAACTGCTGCAAATAAACCTTCCATTGGATTCAGGGGCTCAACCGAATAATCAGTGCCAAAAGCAATTTTTGTTCCTGCATTCAGCAAGGATTTCCATGGATAGGCATATTTACTCCGCTCCCTGCCAATCCGTTTTTCACAGAATCTTTTATCTGTAATACAATGAGTAGGTTGCATAGATGCTATCACTCCTAATTCGGCAAACCTTGGGATATCCTCTTTGATCAGTATCTGTGCATGTTCAATTCTGTGCCTGCTATTATCCCTTCCGTTCACTTCACTGGCTTTCTCATAAGCGTTTAATACCCAGTTATTGGCTTTTGATCCGATAGCATGAATACCTATCTGGAATCCCATCGAATCACATATCAATACTTTTTTCTCCAACTCATCATAAGGCATCTGAGGAAGCCCTGATGTTTCAGGTTTATCCTCAAAAGGTTTAAAGAAAAATGCTGTAGCGGAACCGAGTGTCCCATCCATAAATCCTTTAACATATCCAAATCTTATCCAGTTCTTTTCCCTTGGATATTCTTTTCTGAGACTGTCATACTTCTGCAATCTCTTCATGTCATCTGTAAGGCTTCCTGCCACATCTATTCTCAGAGTCAACTTACCTTCGTTTTTTCTTTTCTGCATATATACGGCATCTCCCCCACCCGGCATTTGAATACTTGTAACCCCATCACGTGCAGCCATATCAAAAGCAGCATCCCATTCTTTCTCGCTTCTTATCTTCTTTTCTTCATCAGAATAGTCAATTTTAACAGCTCCGGTTTTTATAAGGTTCTGTGCTGTCTCTTTTAGTATACCTGTAGGTTCACCTGTTTCAGGATCTTTGTCAATTTCACCACCATATGGATTAGGAGTATTTTTTGTTATTCCTGATGCTTTAAGCACATAACTATTCACCAGAACCGAATGCCCGTCAGCACGGCTTAGTATTACAGGATTATCCGGCGAAACAGGATCGATAAGTTCTTTTGCCGGCCACGTCTTATCAAAAAACATCTCATGTTCCCAGTGCCCGCCACGAATAAGCTGACCCGGCTTCACTTCTGCAACTTTTTCTTTAACTTTTTCAGTAATGAACGTGGGGTCAGTAGTATAGCGAAGTTCAATATAATCAATATCAACAGGACCAAAATGAGCATGTGCGTCATTAAAACCCGGAATAACAAGCCTGCCTTCTGCATCAATAATTTTCGTGCTTTCTGAGTTTATGTATTTACTAATTTTTTCATAATCTCCAACTGCTATAATCCACTCACCTTTAACAGCAACAGCTGTGGCTTTTGGGGCCTCATCATTAACGGTAAAGATTTTCGCATTGTGAATTACCAGGTCTGCCGGTTCAGGATTCCTGTCTCCTGAGCACCCGTTGATAACAAAAAAAACAAAGAGTAATGTCATGGTGAAAAAAGTGCTTGATAGTGTCATGTTTGTTTCTTTTTAATGATATAAATAATTCTCTTTTACAGCATCTATAAAAGTAAATAATATTTTTTAACTTTATTATGTTTTCAGAGATTGCATTGTTTATTCCGTAATTCCAGAAAAAACATGAATTATCCTGAAACGCATTCTTTAATTTATAATCTCAGGGTATATATTATCCTTTGTTTTTTTCTGTTCAAACCCTGTTATAGTCAGGCGCAGGATACAACATCTGCTCCGGTTATCGTTGGAGTAAGATCAAACTGGGGGTTTATCATTCCGCATTCAAATAAGATAGAAGACCTGTCCCATACAAATCCCTGGGGCATTGAAATGGATATTAACTGGCATCTTATTAAAAAAGAAACCTGGCAATACTGTTTCTGCTACCCCCGAACCGGTTTTTCACTTTTGTACACAAATTTTTCGAACCCTGAAGTTATTGGCAGTTCATTGGCTCTTTACCCTTTTATTGAACCCTTCATCAGTGCAGAAAAGCCTTTCAGTCTTTCAATAAGGTTTGGCATGGGACCTGCATATATGACAAAAATTTATGATCAGGAAAAAAATCCTGAAAATTTTTTCAACTCATCGCACCTGAGTTTTATCGTTGTCTTGAACATAGGATTCAATTACAGGGTCTCTTCAAATATGAACCTGCGTATTGCAGGCAACTATAACCACACTTCCAACGGCGGTATTAAGCAACCCAACCTCGGTATAAACTTTCCGACTATAAATGCCGGACTTGACTGGTCCCTGTCACCAGCCCACTTCCCCATCAGGGAAAAAGAATCTGATCTTGTTCCTAATCCGGAGAAAATCAGGTTTGATATATACCTGTTTGGTACCGGGAAAATTGACGGTAAAAATTCAAAAAGTTACATAATAAGTGGTTTGGGTTGTAATTTCAGTGAGCGGGTTGGCAGGATCAATGCTATGACATGTGGGGTTGAATGGATAAATGATGGAGAGATTAAATATCTTGCTGAGGAGAACCAGATTACAAACAAATACGGAAAAATTATTGATCACCACCGGGCAGGAATATTATTCGGACATGAATTACTACTTGGACGCTTCATATTCAGTCAGCAATTAGGTTTTTATCTATATTCTCCTTTTGAACCGTTGGATGCAGTATATCAACGTTACGGGATTTTATTCAAGATTTCTGACCGGGTTTTCACCGGAATAAATATAAAAGCTCACAGGCATATAGCCGATTTCCTGGATTTAAGGGCAGGTATTACTTTCTAGGTGGTTTACCATAATCTGACGGAGCTACTTTATACAACTCCTTAAAGCATTTCGCAAAATAAGATAAGTTATTAAATCCTACTTTAAAGGCAACCTGGGCAACATTTCCAAAATTTTGTTCAAAAAGCTTTGCTGCTTTTTTTAAACGTATTGTACGAATAAATTCGCTTGGTGTCTGCCCTGTTAAGGCTTTAAGTTTACGCTTTAAAAAAATCCGGGTGCTGATCACTGGTTACTAGTCACTGGTTTCTGGTTTCTAGTAAAAAATTTCTAAATTTGGAAAACAATATTTTGCTTCGCATTGTTTGAAACAAAACATTAAATCAACCCGCATTATTTGCCTGAAAACATTAACGACTTATAAAATCAAAATTTATCATGAAATACAATAGAACGATTTTCTTTCTTTTTACAGCTCTGATTTTAGGATGCTCCACACCTGAAAGCTACGATGTTATTATCAGGAATGGTCAAATAATTGACGGTACAGGATCGCCTTCTTTTGTTGGAGATATTGGTATAAATGCTGATACCATTACCAAAATCGGAACTATAAAAAATGCAACTAGTCAGTCTGAAATAGATGCAAAAGGATTGGTTGTGGCTCCAGGATTTATTAATATGCTAAGCTGGGCAACCGAGTCACTTATAGAAGACGGAAGGTCTCAAAGCGATATCAGGCAAGGAGTTACGCTGGAGGTAATGGGTGAAGGAGAATCAATGGGTCCATTAAATGACTGGCTCAAACAAGAGATGAAGGAAGCCCAGCAGGACATTAAATTTGATATTGAATGGACAACACTTAGTGAATACCTGGAATTTTTGGAGAGGAAAGGTGTTTCAACAAATATCACATCCTTTCTTGGAAATGCATCATTAAGGCTTAATGTAATGGGATACGAAAACCGACCGCCTACCCAAAGGGAAATGGAAGAAATGAAGGATCTGACCAGGCAGGCAATGGAAGAAGGAGCAGTAGGTTTATCAACAGCACTGGTATATGTACCAAGTGGTCATGCAAATACCGAAGAAATAATTGAGCTTGCAAAGGTTGTTGCTGAATATGATGGAATGTATATTTCACATATAAGAGATGAAGAGAGTGGTCTGTTGAATGCTATGGATGAATTTATCGCAATATCCAGGGAAGCAAATATAAGATCTGAAATCTATCATTTTAAAGCTTCCGGCAACGAAAACTGGCACCTTATGGATCAGGCAATAAAACTAATTGAAAATGCAAGAAATGAAGGACTGGAAATCACTACTAATATGTATATGTATAATGCCAGTTCAACCGGATTGAACTTTTCCTTACCGGCATGGGCAAAAGAAGGTGGTCATGATGTTACAATGGAAATGATAGCTAAGCCTGAGTTAAAAGCTAAAATGATAAAAGAGATTACTTTCCACGTTCCCCCGGAAAAAATCTTATTAGTTGGATTCAAAAATAAAAAACTCCGGCACCTGATTGGGAAAACTCTTGCTGAGATAGCAACAGAACGTGGAAAATCACCCGGAGAAACAGTTGTTAACCTGATATATGAGGACGACAGTAGAATACAGGCAGTATATTTTTCTATGTCAGAAGAAAATATTAAAAAGAAAATAGCACTTCCATACATGTCATTCTGTTCGGATGCAGGTTCTTATGCCACTGAAGGAGTTTTCCTGAACAAAAGCACACACCCAAGGGCATATGGCTCATTTGCACGATTATTAGGGAAGTATGTCCGTGAAGAAAAAATAATTACACTTGAAGAAGCTATAAGAAAGTTATCATCACAACCCGCTCAAAACCTTAAGATAAAAAAAAGAGGGATGTTGAAAGAAGGATATTTTGCTGATGTTGTAATATTTGATCCGGATAAAATAACAGATAATGCTACTTTTAAACAACCGCATCAGTACGCTACCGGAATGTTACATGTCCTGGTAAACGGAAAACAGGTATTAAAAGACGGAGAACATACCGGTGCTTTGCCAGGCAGGGTTGTCAGGGGGCCAGGTTGGAAGCTCTAATTATCGGACAAAACAAAATCATAAGTCCCTGAGCCTGTTGAAAAAGTAATAAGTCCATTACCCACAGAGGCATTTATAGAAAAACTCGGACACTGAACCAGACATCTGCCTTTCCTGTATAGCCCTTATGATTACTATTGTGTTTTCTCAACCTCTCATTTAGCTTAGAGGAGGTGTATCCACTATAATACTTATCTTGGCTTTTAGAATATAATATGTAAAAGTAAGATTTTGACATACTAAAAAAGGTTGACTTTTTTGTCAACCTTTTTGTGGGCGATACTGGATTACGAGCTTGCCTTCCTTCGTCAGGCAAGACTCGTGATCCAATTTGGGGGCCTCCACAAAACAATTAACTCCTAACTTCATTGGTTCTTTATTCCGCTTAAGCTTTATGCAAGCAAGCTTGCAACAGCTTTGCGCAAAATAAAAAACCCCGATCAAATGATCGGGGAGTTAATTGTTTTGTGGGCGATACTGGATTCGAACCAGTGACCCCCTGCTTGTAAGGCAGGTGTTCTGAACCAACTGAACTAATCGCCCTAACGGAGTGCAAATATAAACCTCATTTTTATTTCTGCAAAAAGAAATACAAATTAATTATAATACTTCAGCAACTACAAAAGTGCTGCCCCCAACAAAAATCATATCCTGTTTACCTGCCTGTTGCTTTGCTGCATCAAGAGCAGCTTTCACCGTGCCATATGATTCCCCCTTCAGTTCATACCCGGCTGCTTCATCCATAAGAAGTTTACTATCCAACCCACGTGGAATATCAGGTCTGCAAAAATAATAATTGGCTTCTACAGGAAATAAGGGAAGGATATTAGCAAGATCTTTATCATTCACCATTCCTATAACCATATGTAAATTTTTCCAGGCAGTCTGCCTGATCTGCTCCATTACCAAAATAAGACCTTCTCTGTTATGTCCGGTATCACAAACTATCAATGGGTTATTATCCAGAACCTCCCATCTCCCCCGAAATCCGGTATTCTTCCTTACCAGCTTCATTCCTTTATAAAGCGATGCACGGTTAATTTTAAATTCTAACTCGTTTAACTTTTCCACTGCCTGCAAAACGGTAATAACATTTCTTCTCTGATATATCCCTTCAAGATCAATCTTTAATTCAGGATATCCCTCCCCATTCTTCTTTTCAATATTCATTACCTGTAAACCATCAAGTGACATTAATGAGTATTCCGAACTAAAATTCCGGTCAGCAAACGCAATTTCAGAACCTGTTTCCCGGGCTTTACTAATAAAAACATGATCTGTTTCTTTACCCGTTTCTCCTACAACTACAGGAACCCCGGATTTAATGATCCCTGCTTTTTCATTAGCAATTTTTTTCAGGCTGTTTCCAAGATAAATACTATGATCCATACCGATATTGGTAATTACCGATAATACAGGGGCAATAATATTAGTCGAATCGAGTCTGCCTCCCATACCTGTCTCGATAACAGCTATATCCACTTCTTCATCAGAAAAGTATTTGAGAGCCATTGCTACAGACATTTCAAAAAATGATGGCTCGACTCTATCCAGTAATTTCTGGTTTTGAGTGACAAAATCAATCACTTTACTTTCAGGAACAGGTACACCGTTCACCCGTATTCGTTCACGAAAATCTTTTAAATGCGGAGAGGTATATAGCCCGGTTCTGAAGCCGGCTTCCAGAAGAACAGAAGCAAAAATATGGGCAACAGAACCCTTTCCGTTTGTTCCCGCTATATGAATAGACTTGAAATTTTTATGTGGAAAACCAAAATATTTATCCATTGCAAGGGAATTATCCAGCTTTGCATTATAGGCAATTTTTCCCTGCCTCTGAAACATAGGCAATTGGCTGTACAGGTAACTCAGAACCTCATTGTAATTCATTATAATAGAATCTATTTAAATATTTGCTTTTACTCATAACAAGTTACTGGTTATCCACTTTCTCCTCCGGCTGGCGGATACGGTGGACGAAGTTGGGTACTGGGTGCTTGGTGCTAGGCATTACCATTTGTTTTTATGGATTCTTTCCGGATCAAAACGAGAAGGCATCGATTTTTTCTCGGCAGGATAACCAAGTGATATCAGGGCAAAAGGATAAACGTACCCGGGTAAATTAAAAACAATTCTCATATCTTTCATTCTTTCTTCCCTGGGATATACGCCAAGCCAGACAGCACCTAATCCATATCCGTGAGCTGAAAGCAATATGTTCTGTGTTGCATTGGAACAATCAACAGGCCAGTAATCCTTAGTTAATTGAAGTTTCTCATCGCCACAAACCAGGATACCAAAACTTGCATCCGAAAGCATTTCACCATACGGATGAATTTGGCTTAATCTTTTTAAAAGGGCGGAATCATCCACAACAATGAAATGCCATGGTTGCTGATTCATGGCTGAAGGGGCATACATGGCAGCCCGTAATATAGCAGTGATTAAATCTTCAGAAATTTTCTCGTTAGTATATTTCCGAATACTTCTCCGTGTTAATATTGCTTTCTGAATTTCCATGATTCTGTCTCAGTTAATAATACATTTGTAACTACAAATTAATGAAAAATAACAATTTTTAGTATATTTATCATAAGGTAAAAAAAAATAAAAGAGGTTATGTCAAAGAAAAAAAAAATATTCATTCTCGATACAAATGTATTGCTTCACGACTACAAATGTATTTACAACTTTCAGGAAAATGATATAATCATCCCCATTGTGGCACTGGAAGAACTGGACAAGTTTAAAAAAGGAAATAATCTGATAAATTTTCATGCCAGAGAATTTACCCGTGAATTGGATAAACTAACAGGTGATCAGCTTTTTACAGATGGTATTTCTTTAGGCAAAAAAAGAGGAAAGCTTTTTATTGAAACAGGAAAAGAATTTTCTAAAATAGTTTCAGAATCTTTCCCCGAAAAAACTCCTGATCACAGAATCCTTGCAATAGCTGATTTTATCCGTGAGAAAAACCCTGAAAAAAATGTTGCATTAATTACCAAAGACATTAACCTGAGGATGAAAGCCAAGTCGCTTGGTATCCAGGCCCAGGATTATGAAACTGACAAAGTTGCTAATATAAACGACCTTTATAAAGAGATAGTAACTCTGGAACACCTGGATAGCGACCTGATTTCAAAATTATATAAGAATAATGAGGGAATTCCTGTAGAAGAATATACTCAGATTAAAAATCCACGACCGCATCAATATTTCATTCTTAAAAGCGATAAATCAAGTGCTCTTGCGCATTACAATCCATCTAATAATCATATTAACCGAATTGAAAAAATCACTGCATATGGGATTGATCCCCGCAATGCTGAGCAAACGTTCTCTATTGATGCCCTGACACGACAAGAAATACAACTTGTAGCGCTCACCGGCAAAGCAGGTACCGGCAAAACTTTGCTTGCGCTTGCTGCTGCCATGCATCAAAGAAAAAATTATAAGCAAATATTTCTTGCCCGACCGATTGTACCCCTTGCCAACAAAGATCTTGGATACCTGCCAGGCGATGTCCAGGAAAAGCTTGACCCCTATATGCAGCCATTACACGATAATCTTACTGTAATCAAACATAAATTTAACCAAAACAGCAATGAATATCAGAAAATTGAAGAGATGTTGAAAGAAGAGAAGCTTTTAATAACACCCCTGGCATACATCAGGGGAAGAAGTTTATCAAAGATATATTTTATTGTTGATGAAGCGCAGAACCTTACACCGCATGAAGTTAAAACCATTATTACCAGGGCTGGAGAAGGAACAAAGTTAGTCTTCACCGGAGATATAGAGCAAATTGACTCCCCTTACCTCGATACAGGATCCAACGGGCTCACATATCTCACCGATAAAATGCGCGGACAGGAAATTTTCGCACATGTAAACCTTATAAAAGGAGAAAGGAGCTTCCTTGCTGAATTAGCCAGTAAACTTTTATAAATTTGTACAAAAAAAGGTAATATTGATATGGGAAAAAAAATCTTTATAGTAAGACATGGCAAATCTGACTGGAATACTCCTGATATGCCTGATATTGACCGGCCACTTAAGCCACGAGGTGTCCGGGATGCGTACAAGATGGCTAAATTATTGAAAAAGAAAAAAGAACAGGTCGATTTTATTATTTCCAGTCCTGCTGCCAGAGCCATACATACTGCAATAATATTCTCAAGGGTTCTACAAATTCCGGAAAAAAACATTTTAATTGAATATGGATTGTATATGGCTGATTCAGTATCGATAAAAGAATACTGCCATAAAATATCAGATGAATATAATGGAGTTATGATCGTTGGACATAACCCAGGATTTACAAATTTTGCTAATAAATTCACCCCCAGTGAAATTAATAATGTGCCAACATCCGGACTTGTAATTCTTGATTTTGATTGCAACTCATGGAAAAACATTAATCCTGGAGTCCTAAAGAACCATTTCTTTGACTATCCTAAGAAAAACAGGATATTGAAGTAATGCAGTAAGTGTAAAGTACTATTTTTTTTAAAACTTTAGGCACTTTAGACACTTTAGGCACTTTAGGCACTTTAGGCACTTAATAGTTACCAAAAATGAATAATAGAAAAAAGATCATTAACCGGGAAATAAGCTGGTTATCTTTTAATCACAGGGTATTACAAGAGGCTGCAGATCAAAGTGTACCACTGGTAGAAAGGTTGCGATTTTTGGGAATATTTTCCAATAACCTGGATGAATTCTTTAAAGTAAGAGTGGCTTCTTTAAGAAGAATTAGAGATCTTCGCTTAAAGGCAAAAAAACTAATTGGAGGTAATCCAAAAAAAATACTTGATGAAATTCAGAAAACAAGTCTTAACCTGCAAAACCAATTTCAGGAAGTATATAGTAATATTCTGTGCGAACTCGAACAAAAGGAAGTTTACCTGATAAATGAGAAACAGCTAAACGAAAATCAAAGTTTGTTTGTCAAACAATATTTTAATGAAGTAATAATGCCTGCTATCACGCCTCTCATGCTTAACAATATCGATATTTTTCCCCATCTACGTGATAAATCAATATATCTGGCAATCAAAATGACCAGTAAAGATCCTAAAGTAAAAAGAGAATATGCATTGATTGAGGTTCCAACTAAAACTATTCCAAGATTTCTTGTTCTACCTCCTGAAGGAAATAAAAAGTATTTCATCATTCTTGATGATGTAATAAGAGCCCGGTTACAGGATATTTTCTCAATTTTTAGATTCGATCATTTCGAGGCCTACACAATAAAAATCACACGTGATGCTGAACTGGACCTTGACAATGACCTCTCAAAAAGTTTTCTCGAAATAATTGCTCAAAGTGTAAAAGAACGGAAAAAAGGACAACCTGTAAGATTCGTTTATGATAGAACAATGACTACAGATCTGCTTAATTATCTTACAACTAAATTAGAAATTGAAACTACCGATGCCCTGATCCCGGGTAACCGCTACCATAATTTCAAAGATTTTATCAACTTCCCTACTATAAAAGGGGGAACATATGAGTTTAAACCAACTGGACTACTGCACCATCCAAACCTAAAACCAAACAAGAGTATTCTCGATGAGATCAAGCGTGAAGATTTTATGCTTCACTACCCATATCATTCTTTTAACCAATATATTAACCTACTTAGAGAAGCAGCTATAGATCCGCAAGTGGTTTCAATAAAAATAACCATATATCGTATTGCAAAAGCATCAAAAGTAATCATGGCATTGATTAACGCTGCCAGGAACGGGAAAAAGGTTACTGCTGTTTTTGAGTTAAGGGCAAGATTTGATGAAGAACTGAATATTTACTGGGCACAAAAACTCCAGGAAGCCGGTGCAAATGTCCTGTTTGGCGTAAAAGGTCTTAAAGTACACTGTAAACTTACACTTATAACACTTCGCGAACATCGTAAATTGATAAGATTTGCCTGTGTCGGTACAGGTAATTTCCATGAAGGAAATGCTGCTATATATGTAGATTCAGCCCTGTTTACTGCCGATGCCCGTATTACAACTGAAGTAAACAAGGTATTTGATTTTCTCGAAAATCCTTTCAGACCCCATACTTATAAACATCTTATTGTATCACCTGTAAACACCAGAAGAAAAATTCTGAGCCTGATCGAGAATGAAATAAAAAATGCACACCTCGGCAAAAAAGCTTCAATAATAATGAAACTAAATAACCTGGTAGACAGAGAAATGATCATTAAGCTCTATAAAGCAAGTAAAGCTGGCGTCAATATTCAGCTGATTATCAGAGGTATCTGTTCACTTATTCCGGGTGTACCAGGTATGAGCGAAAATATAAAGATTATCAGTATTGTTGGAAGATTCCTTGAACATAACAGGTTTCTGGTTTTTCATAATAATGGTGATTCCCTTTATTATATTTCCTCTGCCGACCTAATGACTCGAAATCTTGATCACCGGGTAGAAGTGATTTGTCCTGTTTTCAACCCCAAACTTCGTAAAGAGATAAATAATATGCTCCGATTGTATTTATCAGATAATGTTAAAGCCAGGATAATTAATGAAAAACAGGATAATAAATATAAAAAAGTCCGGACAGGCAAGAAGATAAACTCCCAGATGGAAATATATAAACTGCTTGACAAGGATCACACAAAGAAATAGATGGAACGAAGAAATATCGCATATTTTACTCTTGGATGTAAACTTAATTTTTCAGAAACATCATATATTGCAACAAAACTTGAAGCAGAAGGTTATAACCAGGTATCATTTAATCAAAAAGCTGATTATTATGTAATACATACATGTACTGTAACACAAGCTGCCGATCGTAAAAGCAGACAAATAATCCGTAAGATCAGCAGGAAGAATCCTGAAGCGGTTATTATTGCTATGGGTTGTTATGCCCAGGTAAAGCCCGAAGAACTTTCTTCTATCAGTGAAGTTGATATAATACTTGGTACTGCTGAAAAATTTAACCTTGGAGATTATCTTAAGGACTATAAAAAAGGGCAACCTCACACTATCAGTATAAGTCCGGTAGAAGAAGCAATTTCGTTCAATCCGGCTTATTCGGGATCGGATCGCACCAGGTCATTTTTAAAAATTCAGGATGGTTGTGACTATACCTGCACCTATTGCACTATACCTCTGGCACGTGGAAAAAGTAGAAGTCCTTATATCAAAGATATTGTATTGCAGGCAAGAGATATTGCCGGTAAAGGAGTAAAGGAAATTATTCTTACAGGTGTAAATATTGGTGATTTTGGAAAATTAACAGGCGAATCATTCCTTGACCTGCTGAAAGAACTTGACAAAGTTCAGGGAATACACCGGTTCAGGATATCATCAATCGAACCTAATTTACTGGAGGATAATATTATTCATTTTGCAGCCCGGTCAAACCGGATTGCACCCCATTTCCATATACCCTTGCAATCAGGATCTGACAAGATACTTAAGCTGATGCAAAGGAGATATACTACTGATTTGTTCCAAAAACGTATTTATTCAATAAAAAAAGCAATTCCTGACGCAGGTATCGGGATCGACGTAATCATAGGGTTCCCCGGCGAAACAGATACTGATTTTACTCAAACATACGAATTTCTGAATCAACTGGATATTTCTTACCTCCATGTTTTTACCTACTCCGACAGAAATAATACAAAATCGGTGATTATGAGAGATAAAGTTAATCCGGCTATAAAAGAAAAAAGGAGTAAACTGTTACATGAATTATCAGAAAAGAAAAGAAAATCATTTTATAGTAACCAACTGGGGAAAATTGCCAGTGTACTGTTTGAAGCTAAAAAATATAACGGGCGCATGTCGGGATATACAGAAAATTATATTAAGGTTGAAAAGCCATTCGATATTGATGATGTTGGTTCTGTACTTAAAGTCAGATTGCTGAATATGAATGAGAATGGGAATGTTAATATGGAGGTTATTGAATAAAGAGCAGAGGGCAGAGGGCAGAGGGCAGAGGGCAGAGAGCAGAGTGCAAAGAGCAAGGATAAAAAGCAAGCTATAAGAAAATATTAGTAAACGATAAAATAAATGATGGATATTGAAATGATATGCAAAGAGACTTGCAACATTGCCAGGGAAGCCGGTGAATACATTCGTGGTGAGATTTTAAAATTCAGTACCGTGGATATTGAAACTAAAGGAAAACATGATTATGTCTCATATGTTGATAAAAATACTGAAAAGAAAATTATTAACAACCTGCAAAAACTGATACCTGGTGCCGGCTTTATCGCAGAAGAGGGAACTTACAAGCAAGAAAAAAAATATAACTGGATTATTGATCCCCTTGATGGTACTACCAATTTTATTCACGGCCTGCCACCCTATTCTGTTAGCATAGCCCTGATGGATAACCAAGAAATAATTCTTGGTGTGGTATATGAAATTGGTCGTGATGAATGTTTCTTCACCTGGAAAGATTGTCCGGCATATTTAAACGGTAAAGAAATTAGTGTTAGCAAAATAACGAGAGTAAATGACTCATTGCTGGCAACAGGTTTTCCATTTTCGAATTTTGACCGTTTTGATCAATTTATTGATTCGTTAAGATATTTTATGCGGAATTCGCATGGAGTAAGACGACTGGGATCTGCAGCAGTAGATTTAGCTTACACTGCCTGCGGACGTTTTGATGCTTTTTGGGAATATAACCTTAATCCATGGGATATTGCTGCCGGTATAATAATTCTGAAAAATGCCGGAGGAAAAGTCTCTGATTTTTCAGGTGGAAATAAATATCTCTTCGGTAAGGAAATTGTTGCAGGAAATCCTTATCTTTTTGAAGAATTTCTGAAGAATGTCCGCAAATTCATGGTCGAATAAGAAAACCAGATAATCAAGTATGTCAACTATCCTTTTTTATATTGCTTATGGGTTTTTATGGTTAATAACCCTGCTTCCTATGCCTGTTTTATATATTAAATCTGACTTCTTGTATTTTATTATATTTCATATTATTAGGTACAGAAAGAAAGTGGTTTATGGAAACCTTATAAATGCCTTCCCGGATAAGGATAAGGACGAAATAGACAAGATTGCACGCAAGTTTTATAAACATTTGTGTGATATAATAATTGAAACACTGAAAGAATTACATATGTCTGAAGCAGAAATGATGAAAAGGGTAAGGTACATTAATTCTGAATTAACAAATAAATATTTCAACCAAAACAGAAGCATTATAGCTGTTGTTGGACATTACTGCAACTGGGAATGGCTTACAGGGTTCTCACTTCAGACACCTTATCACGGAGCGTCACTATATAAGCCGCTGAATAACAGGCAATTTAACGATGTGTTTGGTAATATGCGAAGCAGATTTGGAACGGAAATGATTCCAATGAAGCAGGCCCTCCGCTCTATTATCAGGAAAAAAAGTGAAAACAAACTAACAATTAACTGCTATATTTCAGATCAAAGTCCTGTTAGAGAGGAATTGGATTACTTTACCCGTTTTCTTAACCAGGATACAGCAGTCTTTTTGGGTATTGAAAAGTTGGCGATAAAATTCAATCTCCCTGTAGTATATTTCAAAATGAAAAAAATTAAACGTGGTTATTATGAGGTTGAAATAATAGATATTACAGGAAAACCAACAGAAACAGCACCAAATGAAATAACTGATAAGCACGTAAGATTACTGGAAGAAACAATACTGGAAGAACCGGCCTATTGGTTATGGTCGCACCGTAGATGGAAATTTAAACCTTCTGATAAAATATTATGATATATTCGTGCAATTTAAAAAAACTCGTAACCCCCAATCCGTTTCGTAGGCTGAACCCGCCTCGGCAGAAAAGGCGGATAACAATTTAAATATTCAACCATTTAACTGAACTTATGAATGCATTAGTTTTTTACCTGCTTTATCCCCTTATCTGGGTTTTAACCCTTCTTCCTTTATGGATACAGTATCTTCTTTCTGATTTGCTTTTTGCTCTTAATTTTCTTTTTATTGGTTACCGGAAAAAAGTAGTTTATTTAAATCTAAGAAAATCTTTCCCTAAAAAATCAAATAAAGATATCAGAATAATTGCAAGAAAGTTCTACAGGCATCTTTTCGACCAAATGATTGAATCAATGGCTCTGATGCATATGGGTCCTAAGAGAATTCTCAAACATATTAGGTTTAAAAACCCTGAAGTTATTGAGGATCTTTACAAAAAAAACAAAGGTGTAATTTTGGTAACTGGTCATTATGGCAACTGGGAATGGCTTGTTTCCTTGCAAATACTTGTAAGTCACAAAACTCTGGCTATATACAAACCATTGAATAATAAACACTTTGACAGGATGTATATTAAAATGAGAAGCCGGTATGGTACGACACCTGTACCAATGAACAGGATACTAAGAGAATTAATTAGCAGAGAACAAAAAAACGAACTCACTCTCACTTATTCGCTTAGTGATCAAAGACCATTGTTCCGTCACATTCAGTATTGGACACGATTTCTTAATCAGGATACACCTGTTTATCTTGGAACAGAAAAGATTGCCAGAAAAATGAATCTCGCTGTTGTCTTCTCGAAAATGAGAAAAATCAGACGGGGAATCTATGAGGCTGAATTTGTACCATTATTTGAAAATTCGCGGGAAACGAAAGAACATGAGATAACTGATAAATATTTAAGTATACTGGAAAAAACAATTATTGAGAAACCTGAATTCTGGCTCTGGACACATAAAAGATGGAAACATTTAAAACCTGATAATGTATAAAATTGCCATTGTAATATTAAACTGGAACGGATGCGAATTCCTGGAAAGATTCCTGCCAGGTGTAATCAGGCATTCATCTTCTCCTGGCGTGAAAATAATTATTGTTGATAACGGATCATCTGATGAGTCTGTTGAATTTATTAGAAATAAGTTTAAAAATGTTGAAATCATTGAGCTTGACAAAAATTATGGATTTGCCGGTGGTTATAACAAAGCATTAAAAAAAATAAATTCAGAGTATTATATCCTGCTTAATTCTGATGTTGAAGTTTCTGAAAACTGGATTGAACCTATAATAAAAAAGATGGATGACAATCAGGATGTGGCAGCAGCTATGCCCAAAATATTATCATACCAAAACAGATCAAAATTTGAGTATGCAGGCGCTGCTGGTGGCTTTATAGATAAATGGGGTTACCCTTTCTGCAGAGGCAGAGTGTTGAATAATATCGAACCGGATAATAATCAGTATAATAACTCAATAGAAATATTCTGGGCAAGCGGAGCCTGTCTGTTTATCAAATCAAAAATATTTCACGATGCCGGCGGTTTCGATGATGATTTTTTTGCACATATGGAAGAAATCGATTTGTGCTGGAGAATTAAAAACCTGGGGTATAAAATTTATTGCTATCCCTGTTCGCAGGTTTATCATATTGGCGGCGGAACCTTGCCTAATGAAACACCTGTAAAACTATTCCTCAACTTCAGGAATAGTTTATGGCTTCTTTTAAAAAACCTTCCGGATAAAAAACTTAATCCGGTACTATTAATTCGTAAAATTCTCGATGGTTTAGCAGCAATGAAGTTTTATTTAACACTTGACTGGAAAAAAGGAAATGCAATTTTCAAAGCTCACATAAGTTACTACAGACATTTCAGAAAAATGAAACAAAAAAGGGAAAGTGCAAATTTCAAAAATAAAGATCTGCCATCATCAATTTACAAAAAAAGTATTCTGATCTCTTTTTTCCTGAAAAAGAAAAAAACATTTAATGAGTTGGATTGGTAGTAATAATCAGTCGGCAATGGGTCGTTGGCAGTTGGGCAATTACAAATATCCAATTACCTTTTCCAGTTTCATCCCCCTTGATCCTTTTATTAATATATATGACGACTTAACAGGATTTTTATTTAGCCACATAATAAAACTGTCGATATCAACAAAAGCATTTATTTGCGATGTTTGATTAACAGCAGAAAAAATCTTGCCGATAAGAATAATTCTACTAAATGATTTATCTTTTACATATTTGATCAACTTAATATGTTCCTTTTCAGAATTTTTTCCCAGCTCAAACATATCACCTAAAACAAGTACTTTCTTCACACTATTCATCAACGAAAAATCATCAATTGCCATTTTCATACTTGTCGGGTTGGCATTATATGCATCACATATTAAGGTATTTATAGCTGTATCTACAATTTGTGACCTGTTATCAATAGGCTTGAAGCTCTCAACTGCATCAATAATCGCTTTATTTTCCACATTGAAATAAGAACCAATGCATATTGCAGCCAGCACATTTTCTAAGTTATATGCCCCAAACATATTTGTTTTAAGAGTAAATGAATTATTATCAATTTGCACTTTAAATTCCAGGGTTGGAACAGAACTTTTAATTATTCCCGAGTAATTTCCTAATCTCCCACCATACAATATCTTTTCACAGCCTATTTCAGACAGATGGTCAGCCAATATTCCGTTTCCTCTGTTAAAAAATATTGTGCCTTTATTTTTATCAAGATATTCATGAAGCTCAGTTTTTGTTCTGACTATAGTTTCAATATTCCCGAAGCCCTCCATGTGTGCTGTTCCGATATTGGTAATCAAACCGTGGGTTGGTAATGCGAGCTCACAAAGTTTAGCTATTTCACCGCGGTGATTAGCCCCCATTTCAATAATTACTATTTCAGTATTATCTTTAATTTTAAGTAGAGAAAGAGGGACACCAATATGATTATTCAAATTTCCATATGTTGAAACAATATGATACTTCTTTTTTATAACACTATTAATCAACTCCTTAGTTGTAGTCTTCCCATTTGTGCCTGTAATAGCAATCACCGGAATATTGAAATGCGTCCGATGAAACATGGCCAGTTGCTGCAAAAAAAACAATACATCATCAACAAGGAAATATCTTTCATCAGTAACATATTTTTGTTCATCAACCACCGCATAAGAACTTCCTTGTTCAAGTGCTTGTGCTGCAAATTGATTTCCATTAAAAGATTCTCCTTTAAGAGCAAAAAAGATTGATCCTTTGGACACATTCCTTGAATCGGTACAAATTTCAGGATTTCGGATAAAAATTCTGTATAGAGTATCTATTTTCATCACTTATGAAAAAACCCCATTAAAAAAATAATGAGGTTTTTTTATATTGGTAATTGATTTTCTGTTAGAATCCACCCGGAGTACCGACACGTGTCATAGCACAACGGAATCCGAGGTCATTTCTGGCGCTCCCCTGATCTAAATATCGTCTTGTGCCCGGACTAAGCCAGTATGCCCTGTCTCTCCACGATCCGCCTTTATACACACGTGCCTCATTACTAATAAGGGTGTTATAGTCTCCCTCCAACTGTGAATACATAATCGCACCTTCAGTCGAAGTTTCATCCAGCCAAGTCGATCCGGGCACTATCATAGATTGATAGTCACCATCTTTATAATCACGATAATCCGCTTTTTGATAATTATATCTCCCTGCCGCTTCTTCAGGAGTCACTTCTCTATATTGAATTCGTCCGAGGCTGTCTTTAGTAGCAAGGTTACCAGCCGGATCAGTGACTTTTGTTTGAAACACATTTCCTCTAAGAGGGTTAAATGCACTTACATCCTGTGGTGATAGTGCTCTGTAAACATCATATACCCATTCATTTACGTTCCCTGCCATACAATAAAGCCCATAATCATTGGGCCAAAATGACAATACTGACGCAGTAACACTTGCATTATCATTAAGATTTCCTGCAACCCCCATTAAATCACCGTTCCCCCTGGTAAAGTTTGCCAAAAACCTACCCTGATCTCTGCCAGGTCCGTTTCTTAAATTATGTCCATCCCATGGATACATTCTTCGTTCATAAATCCTTTCTTCATAGGTATTACCCCTCAGTGCCAGGGCTGCAAATTCCCATTCTGCTTCAGAAGGCAACCTGTATTTAGGAAGTAACATTCCGTCCTCCATTTTCACCCTTCGCTCCTCTTTATTTGGATCAAGGCTTGGAAGATTCTGATTTACAAGTCCTTCATATTGACCTGCAAGGTAAGCTTCAGTATTAAAATTATTTTCATCCTGCTGATTTGGATCGGGGTTAAGAATTCCTTCGCTGATCATAGTCATTTCATTTACCCTGTCAGTTCTCCAGGCACAAAAATCATTGGCCTGAAGCCATGTAATTCCAACAACCGGGTAATCATTGTAGGATGGGTGACGGAAGTAATATTCAACATACGGCTCATTATAAGCCAGTGGATCCCGCCAGACCAAAGTATCCGGAAGAGCTTTTTGATAAACTTCAGGATAACTTACATAAACTCTGCTTAACCAGTAGAGATATTCTCTGTAATCAACATTAGCAACTTCGGATTCATCCATGTAAAATGATGACACGGTAACCCTTCTTGGAATATTATTCCATTCGTACAAAATATCCTGGCTTGTCCTTCCCATAGTAAAAGTTCCCCCCTCAATAAAAACCAGTCCTGGTCCTGTTTCTTGTTCAGATCCGCTAACAACCTCAAAGCCACCGAGATCCGGATCGTTATAATTCCAGCCGGTAGTTGGAGAAACATTGCCACTACGACCACCGCCGCCACCACTGAATAAACTGCATGAGCTAAGAAATGCCATTGCCAATAAAACAGTGGGTAAAATTTTGAATTTTTGGTTCATAACTTGATTGATTTATACATTGAATACAATTCAAATATACTAAAATTTAAAATAATCCTAATTATTTTTTTGTATAACTAAAATTTTTAGAAATTTATTGCCTTAATATTTTGATTTTTATTATTCCCCGCTAAATAAATTAACAAAGAAAATTCATGAGCTACGGTTACAGGCACCGGCAAATCAGTTCTCCATGGTGCAAAATCATAACTGTAAGCTATTCCCAAACTGGAGATTTTCATTGCTAACCCAAAGGTTAATAAATTCATTGTAATATCCAAATCGTGACTGATCCAAGCACCTACATGAATATAATCATAACCAACTGTAAATCCATACTTTAAAATTTCTGATTTCTGCTGACTTTTAAAAAATATTCCAGGCGATATGTAAAATCCATCAGCATTGGAACCGGAAAACCGAAAAGTATTCCTGATAAAAAGGCTCCATTTCCGCGAAAGTTGTGATTTGTACGAATCGGATAAAGAAATAACCGGTTTTGCAAGATGATTAATTGATATTCCAGCAATCATATCTTTATAATTTGCCAGAAATCCAACGCTAAAATCAGGATACAATTTATAATTGTTTGCTATTACTTCATTTGTCGGAAAAATAACCCCTCCTACATTATCTATCATATCAGGAAAAATAAGATTATCCACAGATCTGCTCCATTGATTTAATGAAGCCTGAAACCCGGTAAGTATATACAAATCCCTGCCCGCCTGAAGATGATATGAGTAAATTAATGCCACAGACGACCATCTGAAGGTATTCTCGCCCTGAGAATCATTAATTATTTGCACACCAACACCTCCATGAACAAATTCAACCGGTTGATCATAAAATACACCTGTGGTAATATACGTGGAACTTAAACCCGGCCATTGGTTTCTGTAAATTCCCGAAACACGCCCTTGGCCTCCTGTACCTGCAAAAGCGGGATTTAATCTTAACAAACCCGGGTAAATCTGAGAAAACTCCGGATCCTGACTCATACCCAATAATGATATGAAAATAAAAAAAATTATACTGATCCGTTGTTTATTAATCATTGAAAACATATTATACCAATTACAAAACTATAGTTCTTAATAAACGTTTACAATATAAAACTATTATTTCTCGTTATTTTTTTTAATAAATAGCTTCGTCTTCAGATTGCCATCTTCTAACTAAAGATTGCCAGCTTGACAAAACGGAGTATAATGGAAATGAGCCATTTTTAAGTGATAAACATTGAAATTCCAATTCAAAAATACAATTGTACCGCTAATTATTTTCTTCCTGCTTAATTTACAAGCCGGTTCCCAGGGAGTATTTATTGGATTTCATGTGCCTTGGCATAATGAGACATGCCTTGAGAAATTACCTGTTAATAATAACACATTTAATAAAAATACTTATTATCTGACTTTTATCGGGGCAACTTTCCCTGACCAGCAAACAATGTTCCCCCATTACGAGATTAGTTTACCTGACGAAAATAACTTAGACGAGAAAGTTATCAGGCTTCATATTCTTAAAACAGAACCTCTCCCTCCGGAAGCTATTGAGAAAATACAAAACCTGGAACAATTACAGGCTGGCTTTCAAATAAATCATAATAATTATAAACAACGCAAGAAACAGGTTAATCACTTCGATCTGGTTCCTTTAAGAATAAATCCAACTTCCGGGAAAATTGAAAAATTAATAGATTTTGTACTTGAAATTGTGAATACCCAAGGAATAAATAAAAGTATCAAGAAGAAAAGTATAAAATATTCAAACCAGTCAGTTTTAAGTTCCGGAAAATGGGTAAAGCTAAAAATCAATAAAGATGGTATTTATAAACTCACATATGAAAACCTGCTCGAGATGGGAATTTCCAACCCTTCTGATCCTAAAATATTCGGAAGAGGAGGAATGCTTCCTGAAGAAAACTATATAAAAATACCTGATGATATTCAGGAAAATGCCATTTGGATGAACAGTGGTGAAAATCAGGAATTTGGACCGGGTGATTATATCCTTTTCTATGGTAAGGGAGCGGATTCATGGTATTATAACGAAAGTGATTCTATGTTTTCCTGCAACCCACATTTATACTCCCGGTATTCATACTATTATATTACATCAGATGCAGGAACAGGTAAAAAGATCACCATTGATAATGAAATTACAGATGCTCCTAACAAAATAATCACACAATTTGACGACTATCTTTTTTATGAAGAAAATATTGTGAACCTAATAAAATCAGGGAAAGAATGGTTTGAGCCAATCGACAGTAAATCAACTCATTCTTTCCCCTTTCACTTCCCTAATACAATAGCATCATCCCCTGGCAAAATTAAAATCAGGCTTTTAGCCAGGTCAGAAGTATCAAGCAATTTTACACTTACAACTTCCGGAATTACAAGTACTATTGATATTGGACCGGTAAATATATGGAGCTATACCTCTGATTATGCAAAATCAAATACTCTAATCTCTTCTTTTTCGGGTTCTTCTGATAATCTTATATTAAACCTGTCGTATGAAAACAATGGATATTCAGAAGCTGAAACATGGCTCGATTTCATTGAGGTAAACAATCGCAGGGAACTAAAAATGTCAGAAGCACAAATGCATTTTAGAGATGTCACCTCCGTTGGTCCTGGTAACATTACATTAATGAAGTTAAAAAACGTAACACCCAATACCAGAATATGGGACATATCTGACATCCACAATATTAAACAAATACCATATAACAGGGCAGGAGATGAAATGGAGTTTACTATTATTACTGATTCGTTAAAAGAATTTATTGCGTTTAATAATGATATATTCTATACTCCGGAGTTCTCCCAACAAAGCATTGTCAATCAAAACCTTCACGGTATCACACAAGCTGATATGATTATTGTAACTCATAATAATTTTATTAACCAGGCTGAAGAGCTAGCCCGGATTCATCGCGATCATGATAATATTACTGTTTCAGTTGTTACTCCTGAGCAAATCTATAATGAATTTTCCAGTGGCTCGCCTGATGTTTCTGCTATCCGTAATTTCATGAGAATGCTATATGACAGAGCAATAATAGAGAAAGATATTCCAAAATACCTGTTGCTATTTGGTGATGGTTCATACGATAACTTATCTGATCATGAGGATAATACAGCTTATATTTTAACTTACCAGTCACAAAATTCGCTTACACCTACACAGTCATTTGTAACCGATGATTTTTTCGGTTTGCTGGATGAAGATGAAGGAGGTTCAAGCGGACTTGTAGATATCGGTATTGGACGGCTACCTGTAACTTCAACTGAAGAAGCCGAAACAATGATAAATAAAATAAAAAACTACCTGAGTAGTAAGGCCTTTGGCCCGTGGAGAAATAATATTTGTTTTATCGGTGATGACGAAGACAATAATCTTCATATGAGAGATGCAAACACTCTGGCGAATACTATCGATACAGCATATCCTTCATTCCAGATCAAGAAAATATTTCTGGATGCTTTTCCACAATATACAACTCCTCAGGGAGAATCATACCCTGAAGTAAATTCAGCAATTAATAACCAGGTAATGTCAGGATCACTTATTGTAAACTATATTGGCCATGGAAATGAACGCGGGCTGGCCCATGAAAGGATACTTGAGACATCTGATATCTTATCATGGAAAAATTTCGACAAACTTCCTCTATTCATTACAGCTACATGCGAATTCAGCAGGTTTGATGATATTGAAAAAGAAGCAAACGGAGAAATTACTAAAAAGATATCTGCAGGAGAACTGGTCCTGCTGAATCCTGATGGTGGTGGTATCGGACTTCTCACAACCACACGTCTTGTTTACTCAAGTCCGAATTTCATTCTGAATCAAAACTTCTATAAATTTGCCTTCGAGAAAGATAAAAATCAAAAACCATTGCGTTTAGGCGATGTATTACGGCTTACAAAAAATATATCAGGCTCAGGAATAAATAAACGAAATTTCACTCTATTAGGAGATCCTGCCCTTACACTTAGCTATCCAAAACAATTTGTTGTAACAGACTCACTTAACGGATACGATATTAATACAGATACAGATACATTAAAAGCCCTTGGGAAAGTTACGATTTCCGGTCATATTGAAGATATTTCAGGACAATTAATTGAAAGCTATAATGGAATTATTTGGCCTTCCGTATTCGACAAGCCACTAACTGTAACCACTTTAGGAAATGATGGAGATACTCCTATGAGCTATGAAGCAAGAGAAAATCCTATTTATAAAGGGAAAGCTTCCATCAACCAGGGTAATTTCACTTTTTCCTTTATCGTACCAAAAGATATTTCATATGGCAAAGGGTTCGGTAAAATATTTTATTATGCTCAAAGCGACCTCAGTGATGCAAGTGGAAATGTTACACAAATACCGGTAAATGGATTTGCAGGTGGATTTATTAATGATAATACCGGACCTGTTATTAATCTTTATATGAATGATTCATCTTTCAGAAATGGTGGAATAACAGATGAAAGTCCAGTATTACTAGCATATATTCATGACCAGCTAGGTGTAAATACAATTGGTAATGGTATTGGTCATGATATAACAGCTTATATTGACAAAAATCAATCCACATTAATGGTTCTAAACGATTATTATGAAGCAGATATGGACAGTTATATGAGCGGAGTTGTTCAATATCCATTATATGATCTTGACAAAGGAGATCATACTCTTACACTAAAAGTTTGGGATATCAGCAATAACTCATCCGAAAAAAGTATTCTGTTCAGAGTTTTGGACGAGGAAAAACTCCTTTTTGGGCAAGTCAGGAATTATCCAAATCCATTTTCAGACCATACTACTTTCTCTTTTGAGCACAATAAGGCTGGTGTCAATATGGAATTCAGACTTCAGATATTTGCCCTTTCAGGGCATCTGGTCAGATCATTTGTAAGGCAAATAACACCTGGTGGATACCGAACCGAACCCATTGTTTGGGATGGAAAAAACGAAAATGGCAAAAAATTATCTGCGGGAATATATCTATATCGCATAATTGTTCGTTCTTCTGATGGAACAGATCAGGAAGAATCAGGAAAAATGATTATGTACTGAGTCAGATTATCAAATTCACAATGAAATTAATATATTTGTCACCACAAAAAAAGAGTATAGTGAAAAGAGTTTTATTAAGTATTCTTATAATTTTTCTCATCATTATTAGCGCAAATGCTCAGATAACCACCGGTGAAGTGACCGGTGAGATAAACACGATTCAATCTGTTGTACCATTTCTTACTATTGCTCCCGATTCCAGGGCAGGAGCGATGGGAGACGTTGGAGCAGCTACTTCACCTGATATTAATTCGCTTCACTGGAACCCTGCAAAATTCGCCTTTATTGACGGCGATGGCGGGTTAGGACTTTCATACTCTCCCTGGCTTAGAAACCTTGTACCGGATATTAACCTTGCGTCACTTACCGCTTACAAAAGGATTGATGATAAACAGGTAATTAGCGGATCATTGCTATATTTCTCTCTGGGGAATATCACTTTTACAGATATTTTCGGAAATACTATGCGAAATTTCAACCCAAATGAGTTCGCAGTTGATTTATCGTACTCAAGAAAATTTTCAGATAATATTTCAGGAGCAATCGCTTTCCGTTATATCTATTCAAACCTGACAGGAGGAACACATGTAGGAGGAACTGAAACCAAGCCCGGCACATCAATTGCTGCCGACCTGGGAACTTATTACCAGAAAGAACTTTCGTTATTTGACAAAGAGACTTTACTCCGACTGGGTTTAAGCATTTCAAATATGGGAGCAAAAATGAGCTATACCGATGATCAGGATCCGGATTTTATTCCAATAAATATGAGACTTGGAGGTTCACTGGAATTTGTACTTGACGAGTATAACTCAATTACAATAGCTGCAGATCTTAATAAACTGCTTGTTCCAACACCTCCGGTTTATGATTCCGCCGGGACTAGTATTACTTACGGAATGGAACCTGATGTATCTGTTCCTGCAGGAATGATCCAGTCATTTTATGATGCTCCCGGAGGATTTAAAGAAGAAATGCATGAAATAACCTACTCTTTAGGTTTGGAATACTGGTATTCCGGACAATTTGCTATTAGAGCAGGGTATTTCCACGAACATGAAACAAAAGGAAACAGGGAATTTTTTACAGCAGGACTTGGACTAAAATTAAATGTTTTCTCTCTTGATTTTGCTTACCTCGTCCCAACAGCGCAAAACCACCCTTTAGCAAGAACCCTCAGGTTCTCATTATCCTTTGAATTCGACACTTTCAGAAAACTTAATAATCAAACTGAATAATGAATTTCCGAATCGGATTCGGTTACGATGTTCACCAATTGGCAAAAGGGCACGACCTTTGTCTTGGAGGAATAGTTATACCTCACAAAAAAGGAACTGTTGGACATTCGGATGGAGATGTATTGATACATTCAATATGTGATGCCTTACTTGGTGCAGCAAACCTGCATGACATCGGATATCATTTTCCTGATACTTCAAAGGAATATAAAGGTATAGACAGCAAAATTCTTCTACAAAAAACTATAAAACTACTTGACGATCAGGATTATGAAATAATAAATATTGATTCGACAATCTGCCTTGAAGAACCAAAAATAAAGGATTCAATACCTGATATGAAGAGAATTCTTGCCGGAGTTATGCAACAAAATGTTGAAAATATCTCAATAAAAGCAACTACATCAGAAAAAATGGGCTTTATCGGAAAAACAGATGGAATTGCCGCTTATGCTGTGGCTTTAGTTAATAAACCAGTAAGATAATTCTCTTCAATACTTTTCGATTATATAGATCTTAAATATTTGTGGCATTCTGATCCATCAAATTTCCTGATAAACATTTTGCATCATAGAGTATTAAAATTTTGTTATATCTTCGGGTCGAACATATCCGGACCAAGATTGTCCGTTCAATATCTAATACTTAACCTGTACCGTTTTTTATACCGGTATTTCAAAAAGAGAAATTATCCCGCAAAAAAAATCTATTTTTTTCATGCAACTTTATGGTGAATTGCTCGTCATTAAGAAAACTACTTTCAATTATTCGAAAACGATATGTTTTACAATTTCCTGAAATTATCCCTCCGTCATATGATCCGGCAGAGATCATATATATTTATAAATATTGTTGGATTGGCTACCGGTCTTGCATGCAGTATCCTGATAGCCCTCTTTGTTTTACATGAATTGAATTATGACAAGTTCAATGAGCAAAAAAGTGAAATCTACCGGATGCTATGTCTCGGCAAAATCGGTGATTCTGAATTGAATGGAGCCTGGACTTGTTATCCGTTAGGCCCAACCCTAACATCCGATCTTCCTGAAGTACGGAATTTTGTCCGGTTTGAAAAATGGGGGGAGACTATTGTAAAATACGAAGAAAAAAGTTTTATTGAAGATGGTATAATGTTTGCTGACTCCTCATTCTTTGATATTTTTTCAATTCCACTTATTTCAGGGGACCCGAAAACTGTCCTTTCTGCACCAAGGAACATTGTACTAACCAGAACAGCAGCTAAAAAATATTTTGGAAATAAAGATCCAATTGGTAATATGTTAAAGATTAGCACAGATAGTGTTTTGTACTCTGTTACCGGTGTAATGGAAGATGTTCCTGAAAATGCACACTTTGAGTTTAATATATTAGTCTCATTTGTAACTAATAGCAATGCCAATGACGGATTCTGGGTTTCCAATAATCCTGACACCTATATCCTTGTAAATAAGGGCACTAACCCTGATGAACTGCAGAAAAAAATCAGTGAGGTTGTATTGAAAAATATGGGTGCACAGTTAGAAAGTCTCCTGGGAATTTCCATTGATGATTTTACCAATGCAGGAAATAGTTATGGGTACTTTCTTCAACCACTCCTGGATATACACCTCGATACTTCTATTGATAGTTCTCATAAGCCTGCAAGTGATAAAAAAACAATATTTATTTTCATCATGATCGCTATCCTGATCCTTTTGATTGCAGGAATCAACTATATGAACCTTTCAACTGCCAGATCCACCAGTCGTGCAAAAGAAGTTGGGATAAGAAAGGTTGTCGGTTCAACAAAACGAAGCCTTATATTCCAATTCCTGTTAGAGTCAATGGTATTAACATTTTTATCATTGATTGTCGGAGTCTTGATCATTGAACTGTGTATAAGCTTTTTTAGCAATTTAATTCATATTCAGCTAAGTGTTGATTATCTGGCATGGTATACGATTCCCGGATTAATTCTTCTGGCAATTATTATGGGGTTCTTGTCGGGAACTTATCCCGCTTTCTTCCTGGCTTCTTTCAAGCCTGTTGTAGTATTAACCGGATCGCTTCAAAGGGGAACAAAGAGCCGAATTCTAAGGGGTATACTGGTTGTATTTCAAATGACAGTTTCAATATTTATTATTCTGGGCACATTAATTGTTTACAGTCAGGTTCGCTATATGACCAATAAAGACCTTGGATTCAATAAAGAAAACCTCCTTGTGATCAGAAGAGCATCTGCTTTACAGGAGCAACAAAAAACATTCATTGATGAAGCTAAAAAAATTCCGGGTATAAAAAATATATCTCATTCAACAGCAACACCTGGTCATACCAACAACTATAATGGCTATTGGATAGAGGGTGAATCCACGGAAAACTCCTACCTGATGCAAACTTTCCAGGTAGATGACAAGTTTGCAGAAACGTATGAAATAGAACTGGTTGAGGGCCGTTTCTTTTCTGAAGATTTTGCTTCTGATAGTATGGCATGCCTGATTAATGAGAGTGCAGTAAATCAATTCGGACTGGAAGCCCCTTATGATTTTAGATTTAAAAAACCGACAGACAATGAAGGAAATATGGCTTTTCTGAATGTTTTGGGTGTAGTTAAGAATTTCCATTTTCACACACTACATGATCGCATTTTACCTGCCATTCTTATCATGAAACCTGAAGATACCAGATGGGGGTATATTTCCATCCGGTTATCCGCTGAGAATATTAATCAGACGGTTTCCCGGATTGAACAATTGTGGAGAGAATTTTCTGATAACGACCCAATGCTATCCTTTTTTATGGATGAAGATTTTGATAATCAATACCAGGAAGATCGAAGAACCGGTGTTTTATCGATGATTTTTTCTTTTCTGGCTATACTGATTGCAAGCCTGGGATTATATGGACTGGCCTCGTTTACAGCAGAACAAAGAACCAGGGAGATCGGGATTAGGAAAGTAAACGGTGCTTCCTCATCCATTATCCTGCGACTTTTATCAAAAGAGATTATTATCCTGGTAGGTATTTCTACCCTTATTGCCTGGCCAATGGGCTATATTGTAATGAAAGCCTGGCTGCAAAATTTCAATTTCAGTATCCCCTGGTCTCCGGCACCCTACCTGCTGTCACTTGGAATTGTGCTAGTTGTTGCATGGTTATCTATTAGTTACCAGGCAATAAAAGCATCCCGGATCAATCCTGCCCAGGCCTTAAAGTACAATTAGGGAAAAATTTGAATGCCTCAATAACCTGAATTGCATGAAATAATAGGATGAGTCTTGAAAATTAGCTAATCTACGATTAGTTCAAACTTTCAAGGATTCCCGGCTGTAGCAGGCATGTCTGTTTTATTCCATTTATATCCTTTTGAATTCAGCCTCAACATTATCCTTTTCCCCACTGCCATCCTCTACTTCATACACAAATTTTATTTCACTAAAGTTACCATCTATAGTTCCTTCGCCTGATATTTCATTCCCGTTTACTACCTGAACAGAGATATAGATTTTGTATCCATTTAAAGTACCTTTTACTTCAGTGTCAATGCCAAGATTATAGAAATTGCTTAAAACTACTTCAGTACTATCAAGAGGCTCTTTGGCAATATCAACAAGGTAACTGGACTTTCCATAAATTGCGCTAATTTCAGTACTCCTCCATGTATCAACAATATTGTCTCTTGGATCACCACCATTATCAGGAACAATATCATCACCAAGCTCACACGATGTAACCAGCAACATTACCGACAAAACGCCAACAAAATTCTTAAACAATTTGTTTCTGATAAATTTAATATTCATAATATTAATAAGTTGATTTGTTACTTGTTACTGGTTGTTGGTTGTTTCGTGCCATCATTCTATCGTTATATCGTTCCTTCTCATCTTCTCATCTTCTCATCTTCTCCTTTTCTCCCTACCACCCTATTCACCAATTCTTCATCTGCAACAACCGGAATAGTCACTTTCATATCCGGTCTCTTTTCCATCTCCCGTTTAGCAGCAAATATTGCTCCATTATTCCTTGCCCAGCTTCGGCGGGCAATTCCATTATTTACATCCCAGTGAAGCATTCTCTTCAATCTGGTATCAGCCTCATCAGATCCATCAAGCACCAATCCAAAACCACCATTGATCACTTCACCCCAACCAACACCACCTCCGTTATGAAGCGAAACCCATGAAGCACCACGAAAAGCATCACCAATAACATTTTGAACAGCCATATCTGCTGTAAAAGAAGAACCATCATAAATATTTGAGGTTTCACGATAAGGTGAATCCGTTCCGGAAACATCATGATGATCTCTACCAAGCACAATTGGAGCCGACACTTTTCCGTCACGTATCGCCTGGTTAAACTTCAACGCAATATTAGTCCTGCCATCACAGTCAGCATAAAGTATCCGCGCCTGTGAACCGACTACCAGATTATTTTGACTTGCCTCTTTTATCCAGTGAATATTATCCATCATCTGCAATTTTATCTCGTCAGGCGCAGCAGATGCTAATTCTTCAAGCACCTCCTTAGCAATTATATCCGTTAATTCAAGATCTTTAGGATCAGAAGATGTACAAACCCAGCGGAAAGGACCAAAGCCATAATCAAAGAACATTGGACCCATAATATCCTGGACATAGGAATTATAATAATACGAACCGTCCTGCTTAAAAATATCAGCACCTGCCCTGCCAGATTCAAGCAGGAATGCATTCCCGTAATCCCAGAAATACATGCCTCGTTTAGATAAAATATTTATAGCATCTACCTGCCGGCGCAGTGATTCTCTTACTTTTTCTTTGAATTTCTCAGGGTTGTTTGTCATCATCCCGTTCGACTCTTCAAAGGTAAGTCCAACCGGATAATAGCCACCCGACCAGGGATTATGTAATGATGTCTGATCCGATCCAAGTTCAACCCTGACATCCTCTTTAACAAACTTCTCCCAAAGGTCAACAATATTCCCAAAATAAGCCAGGGATACCGGTTCTTTCAATTCCTTTGCTTTCTTCAGTCTCGCAATTAACTTATCAAGATTTTCAAAAACCTCATCCACCCAACCTTGCGATTTCCTTTTTTCAATTGCTTTTCCATTAACTTCTGCCACAACACAAATCGCTCCGGCAATCACAGTAGCCTTTGGTTGAGCACCCGACATTCCCCCGAGACCGGATGTAACAAATACTTTCCCTCCCAGATCACTATCACCGGAATCTGCTATTCTGCGCCCGGCATTTAGTAGCGTAATTGTTGTTCCATGAACAATCCCCTGGGGACCAATATACATAAACGAACCGGCTGTCATCTGACCATATTGCGATACACCAAGAGCATTAAATTTTTCATACTGGTCGGGACTGGAATAATTCGGGACAACCATCCCGTTTGTTACCACAACCCTGGGAGCTTCTCTGTGCGAAGGAAATAGTCCCAGTGGATGACCGGAATATAACACGAGAGTTTGCTCATCTGTCATTTTAGCCAGATATTCCATCGTTAATAAATACTGAGCCCAGTTTTGGAAAACAGCTCCATTACCACCGTACGTTATCAATTCATGCGGATGCTGGGCAACAGCATGGTCAAGATTATTACTTAACATAAGCATTATAGAAGCCGCATGTACCGATTTATGCGGGAAATCATTGATGCTACGGGCTGTGATCCTGTAATCTGGACGGAAACGGTACATGTAAATCCTTCCGTATGTATTAAGTTCTTCTGCAAACTCCCTTGCAAGAATATTATGATATCTCTCCGGAAAATACCGCAAAGCATTATGAAGAGCCAGTTTCTTTTCCTCAGTGGTTAGAATATCCCTCCTTTTTGGAGCATGACTTATACTATTATCATATGGCTTAAAATCAGGAAGTTCTTCAGGTATTCCTTGTAGTACTTGCTTCTTGAATTCTTTATTGTTCATTTGAAATTGCTATTTTTGTTTTCAGATAATCACGGTAAAATTACAATTTTATAAAAGGAATATCCATCAATTTTTTGTTTTGTTATTTTTAACTTCAAAATAAATGAGAAAAATAATCATAAAAAGAACCCTGTTGATTTATTGTTTAATTATTATCCTTGCGGGAACAGGATTTCTTTCTATAATTGATACAAAAAATAAAATAATTCATAAAGGAGAACTGGCTGATAAAGCATTTGTGCAAATTTGTAAATCATACAAGAAAAGACTCACACTGGCAAAACAAGTTTTTCCGGATAATCATAAATTAGAAGAACTAACTGTTCTGGCTATTCAACCTGTTTCGTTTCTTTCCGATACAATTAAAAAAAAATCTATTTGGGGTTATGTTAAGGCCAATATGCACTTCCAGAGAAAACTTGACAAAATAATAATAGCAGGATCAATACCAGAAAAATCAAATGGATTAATTGCAGTCAAGCTCAAGAATAATGCAAAAGAGATTTATGAATTAAAAAAAGAATATCACGAATGCGCAAAAGATTATAACACGTTTATAAAACAATTCCCCAGGAACTATTTTGCCAACATTCTGAATTTCGCACCAAAGGTGTATTATGATGATAACGATTAAACCTGCGTGCAAGCCTAAACTTTAAGGTTCTTCAGGATAATGGGTTGTAATAAAAGGAATAGAGGGAATAAAGGGAATAGATTGAATAGAGGGAATAATGCCTGCCCTGTGAAATGTAACGTTTACCCTTTGAAATTCTTGAAAAACGGGCAAAAAATGCGTACATTTATCTTGACATTTCGTCAGGACACTGCTTGAGATTTTGAAGATTTTAAATAAACAATAATGATCACGAAAGAACAGGCATATAAAACCCTTGAAAAGCTCGTTGAGCGTTTTGATGATCATATATTGATACATACAAAAAAGATTTCTATAACGAAACACAAACCCGTGTAGATTACATAAATCCATTTTTTAAAGCGCTGGGCCGGGATATTGACAATGAACATAACCTGTATTAGTAAGCATAAATAAATGATTACTTTTATTAATTAAAAGATTATACAGGCAAAAAGAAAATCAATGGAATATCAAGGGGACATGGCTAAAATCAAGTCTTTCAGGATAAATGAAAGATGGTTGGTTTTTGGCTTGTTAGTCCTGTATTTAATCCTATGTTTTATTTGGGAGTTTCAGGCTAACGCACCATGGGACGATGATTGTATTAGTCGTTACTACAATGCCAGGGATGCAATACACAACCCACACCACTTCATTAGTTTGTGGAACAGACCTTTGTGTATCTTATTGTTTTTTATCCCTTTTCAATTTGGTCATCATACTATTCTTTTGATGGCAATTATATCTGCTTCAAGTGCGTACGCTCTTTTTCTGGCACTTAAAGAGCAAAATATACCGAACAGTTTCATGATAATTCCTCTGTTAACATTTCAGGCTTTTTACTTTGCTATTTCAAGAAGTGCTTTGGCTGAACCTCTGGCGGCTGCAATAATTGCCTTTGGCTTCCTTTTTTACCAGAGAAAACAATTTTTAAATTTTGCTTTGATTGGATCCCTGCTCCCACTTGCCCGTTTAGAACTTTCCGTTATTTTGATTTTTTGGATCTATATATTAATCGTCAACAAGAAATTAAAATATGTTTTAATACTTGGAGTTCCCACCTTGCTCTGGAGCCTGGCCGGGACTCTGCTTGATGGTGATCTGTTTTGGCTTTACGAAAAAACCATAGGTCAAGGAACTGTTGAAAATAGATATGGCCATAAAAGTTTTTGGCACTATTTTCATAGATATATATATGTAATTGGCCCGGCTGTTTTTTATTTCTTTTTTATCGGATTGTTCGAACGTATTTACAAGCGAAAAAAAGATCTGTTTGTGGTCGGTCAATTCATAGCCGGTTTTTTAACTTACGTGTTGTTTTCATGGAAATTAAATATGGGTCAGGCTGCAGGTTTCTTACGGCACTTAATTACACTATCACCGCTTGCTTCTATTTTAGCCCTTTATGGTTATAACTACTGGCTTGAATCTATTAGTCCCCGGAAGAAACTATTAACAACTAAACAGGCAGGCGACTATTCCGATCAAAAAAAACTAATGGTCAGGCAAATAGATGAAATAATAAAACAAGCGAATGAAAAAAACCTTCCAAAAAGGCAAAAAAGATACTTGATAAACGAAGAAAAAAGGAAATTTGAAGAATGGAAAATTAAGATTAAAAAGGAGCAGGAACAGGAAGAAAAAACTTTGGCAAAAGCAACAAAAGTAAAATACAGGATATTATTGTACTCCGGAATAATGATAGTGTTATCGCTTCTATTTTTCTCAAAAAAACTTTTTAATCATCATACTATTTCTGAAATAACCGATTATACAAATGCTGGTATTATTGGAGCAGTAACAGTTTTATTCTTGCTTATGATATTCTTGTTTCGTAAAAAACAAGTAAATATTTTTTTTCGATATGTTCTGTCCTTTATTATTATTTGTGGTATAATGGGGTATACATTAATTACAGAACCACCCAATATTCACGATAATCCTGAAAGGGTAACAATGGGTGAAATTTCAGATTTGTATGTGAACGGCTATTTGAAGAACTATAACACATATGTTAATCATGCATGGTTCTTTTGGTCAAATAATTTAAACCGTGATTACAGTGTTTATCAAATCCTTAATCAAAAGAATCTTAAACAGGCTCCTGATTCTTCAATTATTATATGGGAAAATCATTATTCACATCGTTTGGCTGGAGATGTAAAATTGGAATTTTTCAAAGAGAATCCTGAATTCGTCGAACTTTTTAATAAAATATCGTCTGATACTTCATTTATGACTGCAGTTTATCAGAAAATAAAACAATATAATCCGGATGCCCCTCTGCCTGACGCGCAGGGAATAATAAAAATATATAATAGGTTTATAGAATATGTACCTGAAATTCCAAGTGCATATTTTAACAGGGCAAATGTAAAATTTAATCAACTAAAGGATTACAAAGAGGCAATTCCCGATTATAATAAGGCAATAATGCTTGATTCAAATTATATTGATGCATACTTTAACAAGGGACTTGCAAACTTCAATTTGAGGAATTTCAATGATGCCATTAGTGATTTTACAAAATGTACTGAACTAAAGCCTGATTACTACCAGGCACATTATAATACTGGAATAACTAGAAGTAATACAGGAGATTTTACCAATGCAATAAAAGATTATTCCAGAGCAATAGAATTAAAAGAAGACTATTCCGAAGCTTTCTTTAGCCGGGGTGCTGCATACTCAAATTTGAAGGATTTCGATAATGCAATAGCCGATTATAACAAAGTTATTAAGTACAAACCTGACTCTTATAATGCCTATTTTAACATTGGAGTAATTAAAAGTAATTTGGAAGATTTTTCTGATGCTATAAACTATTATTCGAAAGCAATAGAGAGAAAGGCCGATTATTACCCTTCCTACATGAACAGAGGCATCGGGTATTCAAGATTAGAAGAATTTGAAAGTGCAATGGCTGATTTTACAAGGGTAATTGAGATTGAACCAAGGCAAACTTATGCTTATTATAATCGGGGTATAATGCTGCTGCGATTAGGTCAAGGTGATAAGGCTTGCCATGATTTACAAAAAGCTGCTGCACTAGGGCATCAAAATGCGAAATCTTTATATCAACGGCTATGTAAACGGTGATACCTCCCTATTAAAAATTCCAACCATAAATGAAAACAGGACAAAGTTTTTCCTTTCTATGAACTGGATTTTATTTATCTGTATTAAGATTCATCAAATATGTATACCTTTGTGGTCTTGAAAAAAATCCTTTTTAATTTAAAACAATTATGAAACTTCCATGTATCATTAATCCACAAACAAAAATGATTAAATAATGATTGTACAACAGTATACGGGTTTTTCCACATGGAAGTTCACGAGCGGGTTTGTGCAATGGGTTATTGTGGGAACGAGTAACAACCGAGCTGCCGATAGGCAGTGAGCTCGCGAATACCTTTGAAAATAAATTTATTTATGAGCAACTACCACAGAACTTGAAAAAAGGTAGAAAATATAAGTAACCTTGTAACTAACATAAAATATTTAAACGGATGAAAAAGAAACTAAAAAAATATCTGATTTTTTTGCTTGTACCTTTTATTACAAGTTGCGGTTATAACACTATGGTTACCCTGGATGAAGGGATAAGTTCGCAGTGGGCGCAGGTTGAAAATGCTTATCAGCGCAGGGCCGACCTGATTCCAAACCTGGTAAATACAGTGAAAGGATATGCCGACTTTGAGAAAGAGACTCTCACACAGGTGATTGAAGCTCGTTCAAAAGCTACTTCGGTAAACATTAACCCGGGGAATCTTACTCCAGAAGCTATCAACCAATTCCAGAACGCACAGGCTGGTCTTAGTTCGGCACTTTCAAAGTTAATGGTTGTTGTGGAAAGATATCCTGAACTTAAAGCGAATCAGAATTTCCTTGAACTACAGGCCCAACTGGAAGGCACCGAAAACAGGATTTCTGTTGAACGAAGGAAATTCAATGAAGCCACCCGTCAGTATAACACATATATTAGGAAGTTTCCGAAAAATATTGTAGCCGGGATTTTCAGCTTTGATAAAAAAGCATATTTCGAAGCTGAAGAAGGAGCAAAGGAAGTACCTAAGGTAGAGTTCTAGCAACAAGGAAAAAGGTCAACGCTATTTAGGCATTGTCACATTGACTCCCAGTACCTGGCACCCAGTATCAAGACAAGAATCAAAACATAATACTCTGATAATTAACAATAGCAACACATGAAACCATCAGATTTTTTAAGCAAAGATGATAAGGCATTAATCACCAATGCCATAAAAAACGCCGAACTAAATACTTCCGGTGAAATCAGGGTACATATTGAAAACAAATGTAAGACCGATGTCCTTGACCGTGCTGCCTACCTTTTCGGGAAACTGGCAATGCATAAAACAGAGAAAAGAAATGGTGTTTTGTTTTACCTGGCAGTGAACAACAAGAAATTTGCTATTTTGGGAGATGCCGGAATAAATAAGGTTACACCTGATGATTTCTGGGAAGATATAAAAAAAACCCTGCTGGATTATTTCAAAGAGGAGGAATTTGCTAAAGGTCTCGAAAAAGGAATTGAAATGGCAGGTCAACAACTTAAAGATCACTTCCCATACCGATCAGATGATATTAATGAATTATCGAATGAAATATCTTTTGGTAATGAATAGAGAAGAATGCGGAAATTATTAAAATATAAACACATGAAATATATTATTACTCCATTGTTAATAATTCTCCTGTTATATCCGGCAATTGCCCAAGATATCCCTGAACGCCCTGTTCCTCCGAAACTTGTTAATGATATGGCTGGTATTTTCTCGCCGGACAAAGTTACACAGTTTGAGAGAAAACTGGTTGATTTCAACCAGCAAACTTCAACTCAAATCGCTATTGTAACGGTAAAAGATCTGCAAGGTTATGACATTTCCGACTTTGCTTTCAGGCTTGGAGATAAATGGGGAGTAGGACAAAAAGGGTTCAATAACGGAATTGTAATCCTTATTAAACCTAAAACCCCTGAGGAAAAAGGAAGAATATTCATTGCCACCGGTTATGGACTTGAAGCTGTCGTTCCCGATGCAATAGCTAAACGTATTGTAGAGGTGGAAATTCTCCCTGAGTTCAGAAAAAATAACTCTTATAAAGGAATTGATAACGCGATAAATACACTATTTTCCCTTACCAAAGGTGAATTCTCACCAAAAGAATATGCGCAACAAACATCACAGAATGAAGCACCTGCATTTGGTATCAGTGGATTTTTCCTGTTGATTATTCTATTTTCAATATTTGGACGTCTGCAAAGAGCACGACATTATTCCGTTGGTCATAGTGTACCTTTTTGGACAGCCATGTTCCTTGCCGGATCAGTACGTCCTCGTGGTGGAGGTTTTAGTAGTTTTTCTTCAGGAAGTGGTGGTTTTGGCGGCTTTGGGGGTGGAGGTTTTGGCGGCGGCGGTGCAGGTGGAAGCTGGTAACTATTTTGTCTTTTTTTCCTTTTTCCCTTTAGTTTCCTTTTTCCCTTTAGTTTCCTTTTTTTCCTTAGTTTCCTTTTTTTCCTTAGTTTCTTCCGGTTCTGAATCAATATTTTCATCCACCAGGATACGGCCACAATACTCGCATACGATAACTTTTTTTCTTGATTTGATATCTAGCTGACGTTGAGGAGGAATTTTATTAAAACAACCGCCACATGCACCTCTCTCAATAGGGACCAATGCAAGCCCATTTCTTGCATTCGACCTGATTCTTTGGTAAGCCGCAAGAAGACGCGGATCGATCTGATCATGCAGTCCTTTAGATTTCTTAATTAAATTTTCTTCTTCCTTTTTGGTATCAGCAACAATACCGTCAAGCTCTGACTTTTTTTCTTTCAGATCGTTTTGCCTTTCATCAAGAGCAGAAACAGAGGTGTCAATAATTTCGCTCTTTTCTTTAATCTTCTGTGTAAATTCTTTAATCCTTTTGTCGCACAGTTCTATCTCAAGATTTTGAAATTCAATTTCTTTAGAGATCGAATCAAATTCCCGGTTATTCCTCACGTTCATCTGTTGCTCTTCATACTTCTTTATAAGTTCTTCAGCTTTCTTAATTTCATTCTTTTTTGCCGATACTGAATCCTCCATATTCTTTACTTCGCCTTTAAAATTATCAACACGAGTTTCAAGACCGGCTATTTCGTCTTCCAGATCCTGAACTTCAAGTGGTAATTCGCCACGAAGAATTTTTATCTTATCTGTTTGAGAATCTACTTTCTGCAGGTTAAATAAAGCTTTTAATTTCTCTTCAACAGTATACTCTTTTGATTTTCCTGTTTTTGCTTTTTCCTGTGCCATATGTTAGTAATAATTTACTGGATTGGTGCTGATTTCGGAAAAATGAACTGCAAATGTAAGATTTTTTTTTGTAAGCAGTTCATAAAAAATATCTTTTATTACATGTTCGCTTTCGTAATGCCCTATATCCACAAATAGTATTTTTTTATCAGCATCAAAATATTCATGATACTTAATATCAGCAGTCAGAAAAGCATCTGCACCAGATGAAATAGCTTTTTTAAGCAAGAATGCGCCTGTGCCTCCACAAACAGCTATTCTTTTCACCTTTTTTCCCAGCAATGATGAATGTCTGATACATTTCAAATTAAATTTTTTCTTCAGGTCAGCAAGAAAAGCCTCTTCTTCCACATTTTCGGGCAATTCGCCAATTGCACCCATTCCTGCTTTTATAAATTCATTATCAAGGGGATAGATATCATATGCAACCTCTTCGTATGGATGGGAGCTTAACAAAGCATTAACAATACTTCTTTCCAAATGTTTTGGGAAAATAGTTTCTATGCGTATCTCTTTTTCAAAATGTAATTCTCCTCTTTCTCCTTTATAGGGTTTAGAGTTCTCACCTGCCCGGAAGCTTCCATTCCCATGGAGATTAAAGCTGCATTGATCATAAAAACCAATATTGCCGGCACCTGCATCAAAAATTGCCTTCCTTACCTTATCGGAATGTTCATCAGGCACAAAGGTCACCAGTTTTCTTAATTCTCCTTTTTTAGGTGAAAGGATTTTTATGTTTAGTAATCCCAGTTTTTCTCCTAATTTCGTATTTACTCCACCCCATACCCCATCCATATTTGTATGAGCAGCATAAACAGCAATATCATTCTTAATAGCTTTGGCAACTACTTTTTCAACATAATTTTTACCTGTTATACTCTTTAGGCCTTTGAAAATAATTGGATGATGAGCAATAATAAGATTTGCCTTTTTGTTAATTGCCTCATCAACAACCTCTTCCGTAACGTCAACAGTTAACAAAACAGAAGAAACATTATTATTGGAATTCCCGATAGTAAGTCCGGAATTATCATATGATTCCTGGTACAATAAAGGAGCAAATTCCTCCAATATTGAAGTAACTTCTTTTATTGTCATTTGTTTGTTGATTATTAGTTCCCTCTAAATATCTTCCCTGATCTCAAGCAGTAATTCCCTGATTTCTTTAAGTGATTTAATCACCTCAAAATTATTATTAGCGTCCTCTTTATTCTCTCTTAGCTTTTTCTTTACACCCTTCAGTGTCATACCACGTTCTTTTACCAGATAGAAAATAATATGAAAATTATCAATGTCTTTTTGAGTAAAAAACCTGTTACCCTTTTTGTTTTTTTTAGGTTTAATAATATCGAACTCCTTTTCCCAATATCTGATCAATGACGCATTTACATTAAATAAATCAGCCACTTCACCTATTGAGTAATAAAGCTTTTCAACTTTCTTTTCTTTGTACGGCATAGCAGAAAAGTTAAAATAACGAAAAAACAAAGCTCACCTGAAAAATGATAATATTTATGAATACGTCAGGCTAATTTAACAATTATAATCCAACCTTCAAGGATTTTTATTCATTTCACCAAAACAATACAGATACCCATCCCGCGAGGCAATATAAATTACTCTGTTATATATAATTGGAGTAGCTTCAAAACTTGATTTCCAAACATCAAGCAGTTTAAAATTCAGTTCCTTGTCATAACTAAAAAGAAATACTCCATTGTAACTTGCTGCAATTAATCTGTTTTTTGTAAAAATAGGCGTGGAAATAGACGGACCAATTCGATGCTTAAACACAAGCTTTGGAGTAGAAAAAGTAGTTAAACTATCCGGTCCGATAATAAGGGAATCTTTAATTACAGATTCATGATCAACTACATACAAGTATCCATCAATACCGGTAAAAGCAGCCAATCTCACCCTCTCTTTACTAACATACCGGTCATTTATTCCTACCGACCCGATCACTCCTCCCTCCCAACTGACAAAATCATTATTTTCAACAGGAAAAAACCATACGGCAGCATCTTCAGGTTTATTTAGCGGATTTAGTTTTAACACACCACCTTTACCTTTAATATATTGCTTTTCAACTGAAACAAGGATACAACTGTCACCTGTAACAATTGCCGATCCGTCTATATCCGATCCAATATAATAATCCCAATCCAGTTCTTTAGTTTTCAAATTATAACCCCATACATGCCCTGATCCTGAAGCAATATAAATATAATTATTCAGCAAGCTGGGAGAAGATTCAGTAACTACATTATACTTATGGTCTAAAACATCTTTTTTTGAATAAAGTTTTCGTTCCTGGATTATTTTGGGTTGTAACATACTGTCAATCCAATTTGCATTCTTGTAATCGGGATCAAAAACTGTAAACAGGGAATTTTCAAGACCAATATATGCCGTATCGTTAACAATTAGAGCCGATCCGTCTACATCACGACTATAGCTATCCATCCATTTACTGTCAAGTCTCCATAATTCCTCACCGCTAAAATATGATATTGCCCTAAAGCTGGGGATATGTTTTGAATCCAGGAAATTCCCAACTCCAAGGCGACTGCCCTGAAGAATTACATATTTATCGCGCAAATTATTTGCCTTTTTATTCACCCAAATGGTTCCGGTTCCTTTGACTACATCATCAAATTCATATTCCCAAACAATCTCACCTGATTCGGCTTTTATCTTTTTTAAATTATGGTCATAAGCCCCTTGAATAATGTAAAGCAATGAATCCTCGCTGACAAGAAGTGGTTGTCCTGTCCATCCTGCTCCTTTCCATTTTTTTACACCTGCCTTCCGGGAAATAACTGTCTCTCCTTCTCCAAGATACAACTTCCATATAACATCCAATCGCGAAGGAGCTTCGTTACCATAGTAATTTCGTTGCTCATTCCCAAGAAAAGTAGGAATAAGCACTTTAACATAAGGAACAGTGTCAGAAGAGAGGGAATAATCCTGACAGGATGTTTCCGGGATTAATCTATGATTGTGAAAAAAAAAAATCGGGTTTCCAAAATTAAACCCGATTGATAAAAGAATAAAATATATCTTTATCAGCATATTATTTTTTATTGACTAATCGAAAGTTTGCCCGCTTTTCATTGATATTTCTATCATCCTGTCATACTCTTCGGCAGTAAGGTCATTATAGAAATAATTAATTGGATTGACTGGTTTACGGTTCTTATGTACTTCATAGTGAAGGTGCGGAGCGGTAGAAGTCCCCGTACTTCCAACAAATCCAATCACATCACCACGCTTAACTTTCTGCCCCTTCTTTACATTAAAACTGGTCATATGAGCATACAGTGTTTCATAACCATATCCATGATCTATTACAATATGATTTCCATATCCTGTTTTTCGTCTTTTTACTGAAAGGATTTTACCATTACCGGTAGCATAAATTTCCGACCCCCTGGGAGCAGTAAAATCCTGGCCGAAATGAAATTTACGTATTTTGTAAATTGGGTGTATCCTGTAACCAAAGCCGGAGGCAGTTCGTTTAAGATCTTGATTCGATATAGGTTGAATTGCAGGAACAGACGCTATCATTTCTTCTTTGTTCCTGGCCAGTTCAATCAAGTCATCATATGATCTTGATTGAATATACATCATTTTTCTAATCTTATCGAGTGCTTTAGCTGTTTCTATTACAATTTCATCATTTTCAAATCCTTCAAGTTCTGAATACCGGTTAACACCTCCCATACCTGCTTCACGTACTGAACCTGGTATAGGTTCAACTTCGAAAATTGTACGGTAAATGTTGTCATCAGTTTCTTCCAGGTTTGATAAAACATCATCCATCCTTCCAAGCTTTTTCTGCATAAGCTCATACTGGAGAGTCATTTGGTTCAACTCTCTCTGCAATATTTTTTCCTTTGGTGTATCAAAGAAAATAATCAAAACTACGTAATAAGTAATTGCTAATAAAATACTTGCGAAAAGGTAGGAAAGGAATCTGAATGTTTTTGCCCTGAAGCTTAACCGAATTTTATCAAAACGCAGAGATTCGGGATTGAATTTATATTTACTTCTTGCCATATTCTCCTTAATAAATTATTAAAAGGAAAAAAATGTTTATATGGATGCAAAAGTAAGGTAAATAAATTAATTTTACAAGCTATGAATAAAGGGCTTAGAATTTGAATAAACTTTTAGCTACATACTTCATGACCTCAAACCAGATTAGAGAAGCGTTTTTTGAATTTTTCAGAGAAAAAAACCATCATATAATTCCATCTGCACCAATGGTAATAAAAAATGATCCGACATTAATGTTTACCAATGCAGGAATGAACCAATTTAAGGATATTTTTCTTGGCAATAAAAAGCCAAATAATCTACGAATAGCCAATACCCAGAAATGCCTGAGAGTATCGGGTAAACATAATGATCTTGAAGAAGTTGGACGAGACACATATCATCATACTATGTTTGAGATGCTTGGTAACTGGTCATTCGGAGATTATTTTAAAAAGGAAGCAATTACATGGAGCATAGAATTCCTGGTTGACAAACTGGGCATCGATAAAAACAGGCTATATGCAACAATTTTCGAAGGGAATAAAGATGAAAATCTGGAAAAAGATCAGGAAGCATTTAATTTCTGGACTCAGGTAATTGACAAGGATAGAATAATTAATGGCTCGAAAAAAGATAATTTCTGGGAAATGGGTAATACCGGTCCATGTGGTCCATGCTCAGAGATCCATATTGATTTACGGGATGATAAAGAGAGAAAGAAAATAAATGGGAAAAGCCTTATCAATAAAGATCACCCTCTTGTTATCGAATTATGGAATCTCGTTTTTATTCAGTATAACCGGAAAGTAAATGGTGACCTCGAGCACCTCCCGAAAAAACATGTAGATACGGGATTGGGATTTGAAAGATTAAGTATGGTGATTCAGAAAAAACAGTCAAATTACGATACAGATATATTCCAACCTGTTATACAGGAACTTTCCAGAATATCCGGTAAAAAATATGGAGAAAAAGTGGAAGTTGATGTTGCACTAAGGGTAGTTGCCGATCATCTAAGAGCCATATCATTTTCAATTGCTGACGGACAAATACCCTCTAATAATAAGGCAGGTTATGTAATACGACGTATCCTTCGCAGGGCTATCCGTTACGGATACACATTTCTTGGTTTGGAGAATCCCTTTATTTATTTATTAGTCCCCGTACTTGCTGAAAATATGGGAGAATCTTTTCCGGAATTAAGAAAACAGCAAAACCTTATTATAAAAGTGATAAAAGAAGAAGAAACCTCTTTTCTGAAAACGCTTGAAACTGGCATCAACATGCTTGATATAATAGCAGACAAAACAGAAAAGGATAATAAAAAGAGCATATCTGGTAAAGTAGCTTTTGAATTATACGATACTTTCGGTTTTCCTCTTGACCTTACTGAACTAATCCTTAGAGAAAAAAATCTATCAATTAACCACAAAGAATTTGAAAATGAGATGAAAGCTCAAAAAAACCGGTCAAAACAGGCTTCTAAAATTACTACCGAAGACTGGACTATCTTAAAAGAAGATGACACTGAAGAATTTATTGGATATGACAAACTAGAATCTGACATCTATTTGACCAGGTATCGTAAAGTTATTACTAAAGGAAAGGAACTCTATCAGCTTATATTTAATTTTACACCATTTTATGCTACTGCAGGTGGTCAGATCGGCGATACCGGCTATATCAAATCAGAAAAGGAAAAAATTGAAATCATTGATACTATCTCTGAAAATGAACTTTCTATTCATCTTACCAAAGAACTCCCTGATTATCCGAAAGAAAAATTTCATGCAGTTGTAAATAAAGAGAAAAGACAGTTCACTGCAAATAATCATTCAGCAACCCATCTTCTCCATCAGGCTCTCCGGAAAATCCTTGGTAACCATGTTGAACAAAAAGGATCACTGGTTACTCCGGATCATTTAAGATTCGATTTCTCTCATTTTCAAAAAGTTAATAACACAGAACTTGAGAAAATTGAAACAATGGTCAATTTTCTGATTCGTGAAAATTTAGAACAGAAATGCTATAATATTCCAATAGAGGAAGCTCAAAATAAAGGAGCTATTGCATTATTTGACGAGAAATACCAAGATATCGTAAGAGTTATCAAATTTGGTGAATCATTTGAACTCTGCGGAGGAACACATGTTGCTGCTACGGGTCAGATCGGATTTTTTATAATAACGTCAGAAAGTGCTGTTGCTGCCGGGATAAGGAGAATTGAAGCCATTACTGCTTTAAAAGCCGAAAAATATATCCGTGACCAGTTTGAGATAATAAACGAGATCAAAAACACTTTTAAGTCATCCGTGAAAATATTAGACCAGATAAAAGAGCTTATTTCCGATAATACTAAAATGTCCCGGGAAATAGAAACCCTGGGAAAACACAGGTTGAAAATTATCAGGAAAAACCTTCTTAGTAAGGTGCTTGTAATCAATGGAATTAACTTTATTGCTGAAGTAATTGAGATTGGTTCTACCGGGGGAATGAGAGATCTTGCTTTTCAAATAAAAACTAAAATGGAAAATCTTTTTCTGCTAACAGGTGCGGAAATAAACGGGAAAGCAAATCTAGCATTAATGATCTCTGATAACCTGGTAAAAGAGAGGGGGCTGGATGCAGAAAATATTATCCGCGAAATTGCAAAAAAGATCAACGGAGGCGGCGGCGGTCAGCCATTTTTCGCCACAGCAGGAGGTAATAAACCATCCGGATTAAACGATGCTATTAGCTTGGCAAAGAAAATTGTTTCGGAAAGCTCATAACTCAACTGGTTACTGGTCACTGGTTACTTGTTACTGGTCACTGGTTACTGATTTTGACCCTTAAACTCATCTCTCTTCTCATCTTCTCATCTTCTCTTCCCATTTTCTTTGCGTCTCTGCGTCTCTGAGATTCATTCTTCCCTTTCAACTTTTAACTTTCAACTTTCAACTACCTATACGTCCGGGTCATGGTTTCGGGAACCAGTATAATAAAGTCTGCCAAACCAATATTTTCCGTTTCTACTTCATCGATTTTTTCCTGAAGCTTTGTTGTAATAGTAACTATTTTCAAATCAGGCTGCTTCTGCAGTAAATACCAAATAATACCCTGGTGATTATCAGAATGATAACTTCCGTTATAATGAATTATCATTTCCCCTTCCTGCCGGTTTTTCAGGATAAAATAAGCCATAGTAGCATCTTTTACAGCCTGAGCTTTGGGCAGATTCTCATTTGCTTTTACTCCCATTCCCCCCATTTCCATCATAGCTTTATAACATTCAACCTCACTGTCGTAAGGAACGGGTAATGGATGGAAATAGTTTTTTGCCTCATCAGATAATACTTCAAGACCCTCAAATCCTTTATTAAAAACAACTGAAGCATAGCGGCGCGGAATATTGGATGCGACAAAATGAAGACCGTTCTCTTTTGCAAATACCACAAGCGGCTTATAATCAGTCTTGTAATTGTTCCATAAGCGCATCTCGTCTTCAAATTTTTTCTCAGATATCTGTCCACCCAGGTACTCATTCATCAATAATTGATTATCTGCTTCGAACATTTCTGCCGCCAGTACCAGGTTTTCACCTTCTATATTATATAAGTCACGGGTAAGTTCATATTGAAGCCAATGGGCAATTGGATTATCATGTAACTCACCGAAAAAAACAATATCAGTCCCAGCCAGATTTTCAAGCATTTTTTGATACTTCACCGGTTTGCCTTCACTATTAAAAACGCGAAAAGCATGTTTGTCACTTTTAAAAGCCAAAAAAGTTATACTTATTAACACAAAGAAAAATGTTTTTGTTCTCATACGTTTAAATTTCATATATCGTTTGTTCTTACAAAAGACTATATTTTATTTACTTCAAAATTACTAATAATTATTACAAAATTTAGGTTCATCCGGAAAACTAAGATATGGAATAGTGGAACAATGGAATGTTTGAACGTTTGAGCAAACTTGTTTGCGAAAACCTCATTAGCGGGATGTGGGAAGGATTGTGGGAGCGAATAATAAAGTTAAGCATGATTTACAGGAACTTTTACATTTTTTATTTAACACTCTACATTTATTTGATGTGATTTTTGTATCTTTAAGAATATTAATTTACAACCAGTATGCCCACACGGATATTCGACATATTGGACCATATTTTAGAAAATCACCCAAGGGATGATGCCTTTGCCTTTAAATGTAAAGGCAACTGGGAAAAGTTCAGTACGGAAAAATATGCTGAACTGGCAAACCTGGTCAGCATAGGTCTTCTGGAAATGGGCTTTAGAAAAAGTGACAGAATTGCAACAGTAAGTATAAATAACCGGCCTGAATGGAATTTTGTTGATATGGGAATGAGCCAGATCGGAGTGGTACATGTTCCGGTATATCCCACCATCAGCAGAAAAGATTATCAATACATATTCGATGAAGCAAAAGTCAAGTTGATTTTTATTTCAGATGAAATGTTGTATCGCAAAATTCATCCCATAATCAATGAGACTGATGAAATTAAGGACATCTACACATTTGACAATATAAAAGGTATCAATAACTGGTACGAAATTGTAAAATTGGGAAGAGAAAAAAAGAATAAATTTCAGGAAAAACTGAAAAATATAAAACAAAATATCAAACCGGAAGATTTTGCAACACTTCTTTATACCTCGGGAACAACAGGATTTCCAAAAGGGGTAATGCTTTCACACAGGAATATAATCTCGAATTCTCTTACCGCCTCTAAACTCCAGCCATTAGGACCAAAGCACAAGGTATTAAGTTTCCTTCCTTTATGTCACATCTTTGAGAGAACATCAAATTACCAGTTTCAATATTCCGGAACCGGAATTTATTATGCCGAGAACTTCAGGACCATACTTGAAAACCTGTGTGAAACCAATGTAGATGGATTTACAACTGTTCCAAGACTCCTCGAGAAAGTGTATTTGGCAATACTTAACCAAAGGAGCAACCTAAAAGGAATCAGGAAAAGAATACTGGACTGGTCATTACAGGTTGCCGGGAATTATCCACTTAACCATAAACAAAAAGTATCTTATAATTTAAAAAGAAAAATTGCGGGAGTTCTTGTATTCAGCAAATTAAGAAAAGCATTTGGTGGAAAAATCCGGTTTATTGGATGTGGCGGTGCTTCTTTGCAAACAAGTGTTGAAAAAGTATTATGGGCTGCAGGCATTCCTGTTTTCCAGGGATACGGGCTAACCGAAACTTCTCCACTGATAACATTAAATCACTATCCTCTGGAAAAATCATGCATTGGAACTGTTGGTCCTGTAATTAATGAGGTTCAGGTAAAAATTGCCGGTGATGGGGAAATTCTCTGTAAGGGACCAAACGTAATGTTAGGTTATTATAAAAACCCTGAATTAACAAAGAAAGTGATTGATGAAAACGGATGGTTCCATACAGGTGATATTGGCAAATTCCATAACGGGAATTTTCTAAAAATCACAGGAAGGAAAAAAGAACTGTTTAAAACCTCTTATGGAAAATACGTTGCTCCCCTGGTAATTGAAAACCGGCTAAAAGAGTCAGAATTTATTGAACAATTAATGGTTATCGGCGAAGGAGAAAAGTTTGCCAGTGCCATAATATCGCCAAATTTTGATATGCTCAGCAAATGGCTTGAAACTTTTCATAAAGTAAAAATCCCCGACCGAAAAAAATTGATAAAACTTCCACTGGTAAATGCCCGTTTCGAGGAAGAAATAAACAAATGCAACCAATCCCTGGGAATGTCGGAACAAATCAAACAGTTTATTCTGGTTAGCGAAGAATGGAGTGTCCATACAAGCGAACTTTCACCAACCCTGAAACTCCGGAGACACATCATCCTTAATAAATACAAGAAATTAATTAAGAGTATCTATAATCCCGTAAAGAAAAATATAGATTAGCATTTCTACTATAATTATTTAATTAACTAAAATTGTTATTTATTTTTGAATAGAACACACTCACCAGACCGGACGGGCAGGCAGGTGTGTTCCATTTAACCTATTTGTAAGTAAGTAGAAATTTGAGTTAATTAATATTCGTTCGAAAAACATTCATATTTTTTTCAATAGCAATACGCTGTCCCACTACCTTTTACGTCGCTCTCTTTTAAATATTCGTTCCGGTAATCAAAGTCTGGTCGAACTTTATATAAAAATTTCTATATTTGAAGCCGCACATAAAACAAAAAAAATGGAAACAACACGAACTTTCGACCTCTTAGACAGATTGCAGGAAAACTACCCGCAAAAGGATGACATCCTTGCAGGCAAAGAAAATAAACAGTGGGTCAAATACAGCACAAAAGACTATGTTGAACTTGCAACTATGGTTAGCTACGGACTTCTAAGTCTTGGGCTGAAGAAAGGCGATAAGATAGCTATGGTTTCTAATAACCGGCCTGAATGGAATTTTATTGATATGGGTATCAGCCAGGCAGGAATGGTGCATGTTCCAATTTATCCAACAATAAGTGCGGAGGAATATGATTATATTCTTGATGATGCAAAACCGAAACTGATTTTTGTATCAGATAAAGGTCTCTTTGAAAAAATCAGGCCCATTGTAAATAAAGCTGCGAGCATTGAAGGTATTTATACAATAAATAAGGTTGAAGGAGCAAAAAACTGGACCGAAGTTAAAGAACTAGGTAAGAAAAATGCTGATAAATACAAAGATGAACTTGTCAAAATTAAAGAGAGTGTTAAGTCCGGAGATATGGTTACACTGATCTATACTTCAGGAACTACAGGGAACCCTAAAGGGGTAATGCTTAGTCACTCTAATCTTATGAGCAATGTTATTGCCACCTCAGTAGTTCATCCTTACGGACCGGAATCAAATTCTCTTAGTTTTCTCCCACTGTGTCATATCTATGAAAGAATGCTTAACTATCATTTTCAATATAAAGGAGTAAGCATTTATTATGCTGAGAATATGGGGACTATAGTAAACGATCTGAAAGATGTAAAACCTAAATTATTCTCTACAGTTCCACGGCTCCTTGAAACCGTTTATGACAAAATTATCGGGAAAGGGAAAGACCTACCCTATATTAAAAAGCAAATCTTCTTCTGGGCTGTAAACCTTGGAATGAAATTCAAACTCCACGGAGAGAACTCCTGGTTCTACAAGCTAAGACTTAAAATTGCCGATAAGCTCATATTTACCAAATGGCGTGAAGCGTTGGGTGGTAACGTTGGTATAATTGTTTCCGGTGGTGCTGCTTTACAGCCAAGGTTAGCTACTATCTTTTGGGCTGCCAAAATTCGTGTTATTGAAGGATATGGACTTACTGAAACCTCGCCGGTAATTGCTGCTGGTGATATGGTTAAGGATGAGATCATATTTGGAGCCGTTGGTCCTCTAATTAAAGATGTGGAAGTAAAGATTGCTGATGATGGAGAGGTACTATGTAAAGGTCCGAATATTATGATGGGCTATTATAATAAACCCGAACTTACTAAAGAGGTTATTGACGAAGATGGGTGGTTCCATACCGGTGATATCGGCATGATGGTTGATAATAAGTACCTGAAGATAACTGACAGGAAAAAGGAGATTTTTAAACTCTCGAATGGCAAATATATTGCTCCGCAAGTAATTGAGAATAAATTCAAGGAGTCATTCTTCATTCAACAGCTTATGGTAATCGGAGAAAATGAGAAATTTGCAAGTGCACTTATCTCTCCTAATTTCGAATTCCTGCATAACTGGTGCTCAATTCATGATGTAAAGTACCGTGATAATAAAGAACTGGTTCATATACCAGAAGTAGTTGCCAGATACCAGAAGGAAGTGAATGAGATCAATAAAAACCTGGCCCTCCATGAACAAATAAAAAGATTCAGGATAGTTTACAAAGAATGGACTCCCGGAGCCGGGGAATTATCCCCTACCCTTAAACTAAAGAGAAACTTTATATACAAGCAGTACGAGCATATTATTAAAGAAATCTTTTCATATAAAAACTAGTATCAAGGCAGCATCATTCTTTCTTATATCGCCTGTTTTTCTTTTATCAGGTATAATCCGATAAATGTAATTAGCCCATTGAGTATTAACAATTCAAAACCTAACTGGTATCCGCCTAACAATGTATCCGAAAATATATTAAGAACATAACATATAACGGGAGAGAATATCGCTACCCATGGGACAAGCTTATCTTTAACTTTAAATTTAGTAAAAAGACCAAAACTGTATAATCCCAGCAACGGACCATAAGTATAACCCGCCACTGTAAAAATAGCACTGATAACACTTTGATCGTTAATTACTCTAAATATCAATATTACAATTACAAGGATAACTGAGATTAATATATGAACACGCTTCCTGACCCTTTTCAGAGCAATCTCAACCAACCCTTTTGTATTAAGAATATCTACTGTAAATGAAGTAGTTAGTGAAGTTAGTGCCGAATCGGCACTTGAATAAGCTGCAGCGATCAACCCAAGAATAAAAAGAACAGTGACCACAGGCTGTAAATAACCCTGGGTGGCAATAAGAGGGAACAGATCATCTGTATGCTCAGGTATACTAATTCCATTGGAAGTGGCATAAATAAACAGTAGTACTCCCAATGACATAAATAAGAGGTTAACCGGTATTAATACAATACTGAACCAATACATGTTTTTCTTTGCCTCTTTAATATTTTTGCAGCTTAAGTTCTTCTGCATCATATCCTGATCAAGACCTGTCATAACAACAACTATAAACGCACCGCTGAAAAACTGTTTCAGAAAATGTCGCTTGTCATGCCAGTCATCCAAAAAAAACACTCGTGAAAGGGAATGATCTGCAACGGTGTCTACCATTGATCTAAAATCAAGATTTAAAGAACGGCTTATAAAATATACGCTAAACCCCACTGCAAGAAGCATGAATAAAGTTTGAAGACTATCAGTCCAGATTATTGTTCTGATACCTCCTTTATTAGTATATAACCATATCAGCAAAACAGTTATCACAACAGTTGCAATAAATGGCACGTTCCACTTGTTGAAAACAGTTATTTGTAAAACATTGGCAACGAGGAACAGCCGTACAGCAGCACCAATAAGCCGTGAAAGCAGAAAAAATGCCGCTCCTGTTTTATATGAAAAAAAACCAAACCTGGATTCAAGGTATGTATATATTGAAATAAGATTCAGCTTGTAATATAAAGGCATTAAAACATTCGCAACTATCAGATATCCTAGGAGATAGCCAATCACCATCTGCATATACGAAAACTGACTGTCAACAACCCATCCGGGAACCGATATAAAAGTAACACCTGACAAACTTGCACCAACCATTCCAAAAGCAACAATATACCATGGAGACTTACGGTTTCCAAGGAAAAAAGAAGCATTATCAGCTTTCTTTCCGGTTAGGTAAGAAATAAATAAAAGAACCAAAAAATAACCGGCAATAATTGAGAAAATAACTCCTGGTGACATAATCTGAAATAGAATTTGAAAAGCAAGATTAGTAAAAACATCTAAAAAAAAGAAAAAAGATTGTTAAAACAGTAAATTGCAGCTAATTTTGAACAAATAAAAGACAATTACTTATTATGTCCGATCATATATTTTCTTCAAAACTACTGGAAAATGCTGTAAATGAATTCAGTAAACTACCCGGTATTGGGAAAAAGACTGCACTGAGACTGGTTCTTTTCTTGCTAAAACAAAACAAAGATGAAGTTCAGAATTTTGGAGATTCAATTATAAAATTACATAATGGAATAAAATACTGCCGTAGTTGCAATAACATCTCCGATACAGATATTTGTAAAATTTGTGCAAACCACTCACGAGACCATTCTACAATTTGTGTCGTTGAAAATATCCGTGACGTTATATCAATAGAAAACACTCAACAATATCATGGCATTTACCATGTACTGGGTTGTATCATTTCTCCTATTGACGGATTCGGACCAGGTGATCTTGAGCTTAACACACTTGAAACAAAAATCAGTAATAAAGAAGTAAAAGAAATTATACTCGCTTTGCCAACAACTATGGAAGGGGATACTACTAATTTCTATCTTTACAGGAAATTTAATGATTCCGGAGTAAAGATTTCCACTCTTGCAAGAGGGGTTTCAATTGGTGATGACCTGGAATACGCAGATGAAATAACTTTAGGACGGTCAATTGTTAACCGGACCCTGTTTGAATCTTCATTCTCACAATAATAAAAGAAGTTGAGTAGTTAAGTAAGTTGAGTAGTTGAGTGGGGTGTTTATTTAATATTACTTTTATCCTTTCAATTTGTCCTGGTACATTATGAAGCTTTCAGTAATTATTGTTAATTATAATGTCAGGTTTTTCTTAGACCAGTGTCTCAGGTCTGTATTCAATTCATTAAAAAACATTAGTTCAGAAGTTTTTGTTGTTGATAATAATTCCCTCGACGGATCAGTTTCTATGATACGGAAAAACTTTCCTGATGTAAACCTGATCAGGAACAACGAAAACCTTGGCTTCTCAAGGGCTAATAATCAAGCAATTAAAAAGGCTTCGGGAGAATATATTTTATTATTAAATCCAGATACTTTGGTTGAAGAATTCACCTTCGAAAAATGTATCAGGTTTATGGATGACCATAAAGATGCCGGAGCTTTGGGTGTGCGACTTATTGATGGGAAAGGTCGTTTTCTACCTGAGTCAAAGCGTAGTCTGCCAACACCGGGAGTTGCTTTTTCAAAAATATTCGGACTAACCCGACTTTTTTCAAAATCAAAATTATTCGGCAAATATCATCTTGGTTACCTGAATCCTGAAGAAACCCATAAAGTTGATGTACTTACCGGCGCATTTATGTTCCTTCGAATGAGTGCACTGGATAAAACAGGATTACTTGATGAAAACTTTTTTATGTATGGTGAAGATATTGACCTTTCATACAGGTTGAAAAAAGCCGGTTTTTCCAACTATTATTATCCCGGAACAACAATCATACACTATAAAGGGGAAAGTACAAGGAAAAGTAGTATCAATTACGTTGTACAATTCTATAAAGCAATGATAATATTTGCCAAAAAACATTTTTCAATTGGCAGCAGAAATATTTTTCTTATTTTTATAAATCTCGCTATATACTTCAGGGCAAGCCTTTCTATTCTTAAAAGAGCAATGGACACCCTGCTTTTACCTGCAATTGATGCCTTACTGATATTTTTTGGGTTTCTTATACTAACCCCTTTCTGGGCAAATATTAAATTTCAGGCTGCAGATTATTACCCTGCTGAGTTCCTGCAATTTGTGGTACCTGCTTATATAATAATATGGATAATTTCAATATATATCAATAATGGCTATGATAAACCAGCAAGGCCTGTAAGTATTCTTTTCGGAATAATAACCGGAACATTTTTTATTCTTATAATATACGCACTTCTTCCATCGCACCTGAGATTTTCAAGAGCATTGATATTAATTGGAGGGTTATTGGCTTTGGGCTTAACACTATCTTTTCGGTTTTTCGTAAATAAACTTGGAATCGCAATTTTTAGGTTATATCCTGAAACGAAAAAAACATTGATAATCGCCAATCACATTGAGTATCAACGGTTGAAAAAGATTATCCCTAACCTTGCTCAAATGCGCAAAATTGCAGGTTTCGTACATCCGGGTAAAGACTCAGAGGAAGATGACTCGTTGGGACCATACAACCAACTTCAGGATATTATCAGGATAAACAAAGTAAATGAAATAATTTTTTCAGCTAAAGCTATTTCTTCTGAAGAAATTATCCAATATATGATGAAGCTAAGCAGGCTTAACATTGATTTTAAAATTGCACATCCTGAAGGTTTATCTATCATTGGAAGTAATTCAATCGATTCAAAAGGTGAAATATTTGAAATCAGTCTCAATTCTGTTAACAATAAAAAGAATCTTTGTAAGAAAAGAGTACTTGACCTGGTCATCTCATTTATTCTTCTGCTATTTTTGCCCATATCGCTATTTACTGTTAAAAAAAGAGGTGGTTTCATTATAAATATATTTTATGTAATTTCGGGTAGAAAATCATGGGTTGGATACGATTTGCAAACAGGTTCAAAAACCATGGAGCAAGATTCAAATCAACAAGGCGTACTAACTCCGGCAAGTCTGTATCCCCGCTCAACAGAACCGGAAATTAAACGCATTAACCTTTCTTATGCAAAAAATTACCGGTTATCAAAAGACATTGAGATAATCCTTAAAAAATGGAAACAATTAGGAGGGTAGATGAAGAGCATTCAGTTATCTTTTATCAATTTATTTTAATAGTTCATCATAAAATTATTAAATCATTTTATTATATTAGTAGATTCGTATCAACACATTAACTGGTTTATTTATGAGATCTTTGTACCTTGGTTTACTTATTACTTTTCTTTTAACAATATCTGTATCAGGACAAAAGAAAAAAGACATTAAAAAAAAATTCTTTGAGTCGGAATCATATATATTATACGAAGAATACAATGAGGCCCTTCCGGGTTACCTTGATTTACTTAAAATTTACCCTGAAAATGACAATTACAGGTACAGGATCGGGCAGTGTTACCTGAACACTCCCGGACAAAAAGATAAAGCTATTGAATACCTGGAAAAAGCAATCTTAAATACGGACGAGAAGTATAAAGAGGGTTCTTTCAGGGAAACACAAGCACCTGTGGATGCTTATTATTCTCTGGCCAATGCTTACCGTGTAAACAAGCAACTTGATAAAGCACTTGAAACCTATTCCATATTTAAAGAATTACTTAACCCAAAGGTTTATAATTCGGATATTGTTAAACAACAAATGGAATCATGCCTAAATGCGAAAAAACTGCAAGAGAATCTATTATTCCTAAAATATAACAACCTTGGAGATCCTATAAATACACGTTTCTCCGATTATAATCCTGTTGTTTCCGGAGATGGCACAAAAATGGTTTACACCCGGGCACTACAATTTTTCGACGGTGTTTTCTTTTCTGAGAAAGTTAATGGAACATGGAGTAACCCAATGGATTTAACATTCCAGTTGGGAGTGGATGAAGATCTGTACCCTTGTGCTCTTTCCTGGGATGGTACAACTCTCTACCTTTATAAAAATGATGATTATGTCGGAAATATCTATATCAGCCATTTCTCAGATGGTATCTGGTCACCTGTTGAAAAATTGAATGAAAATATTAATGATAAATACTGGGAATCTCATGCCTGTGTTACCAAAGATGAGCAGACAATGTATTTTACTAGCAACCGGAAAAAAGGATATGAAGAACTTAATCTTGATATATACCGGTCTGTTAAAGACTCGCTGGGTGAATGGGGGCCGGCAGTGAACCTTGGTCCCAATATCAATACGGAATATAATGAAGAGACACCTTTTATTACCGAAGATGGACAAACCTTGTTTTTTAGTTCGTACGGACACTTTAACACAGGGGGATATGATATTTTATATTCTACATTGCTGGATTCCGGCGAATGGTCAAAACCATTAAATATGGGTTATCCTATTAATACACCGGATGATGATCTTTTTTATGCACCTGTTGGGAATGGCGATTTTGCTTATTACTCGCAGTATGCTGATGAGGGAATGGGCGAAAGAGATATCTTTTTGCTGGAAATCTTTTCCGAAGAACATCCAAGAAAATTCATGCTGTCAGGTGTAGTATCTATTAAAGACATCAGATGGAAGATTGATGAAACATTCAGGGTATATGTTGTTAGTTATCCGGCTGGAGATACAATTGCTGTTGTTAAACCAAACTTAGAAACCGGGGAATATTATGTAGAAGTGGTTGCCGGTGATTACAAATTGATTTTCAGTGGAACAAATCTTGAAAAAACAAGTGAACTTATTTCTATGTCAGCAAACCAGGAAAATGACAGTATACAAATACCTTCTGTGGAATTGATACCACTGGATATGATAGCTGATTTTGAGATGCCGGATACAAGTTTTGCTGTTACTGATAATGAGCCACTGATATTAGAACTTGAGACCGAAACTAACTCCCGGCTGATTGTCCAATACTTTCAAGACTCATTATTACAAAAAGTCGATACGTTTTACATCACAGACACTCTATTTGCCTACCAGACTATTCCACTTGAAGGTGATAACAAACTGAAATTTACGCTTACAGACCAATTTGGCAATAAAACTACTAAAGAAACTGAAATATCATTCAACCCACCGGTCGAAAAACCTGTTGCAGAATTAGTTTTACAAAGTCAAAAGGAAAAACCATCTGAAGAACTAATAGATCTGCAGGAAGAAAATATTAGCACATCTGATAAATTGATGCAGCCTCTAACAGAAAAAGCAGACAGTTCATCATTATTTATTATCGATGATCTCCATAACCGCAATCTTTTAATGGCTTTTAAAGAATCATTAGCAAAATACGCTTACGGTGATTTAAAGAATGTACTCGATACACTCCGGGTTCCCAGTCCGGAAATACAAACATCATCACAATTATTTGAATATCTTTCCAAACAAGTTGAGCAAAAAATTATTAAAGAAAAAGATTTTCAACTAATACTTTATTCAATAGCAATAAATGGTAATCCAGAAATTAAAAACCTTTACGATAAGCTGTTAATTGAATCTGACGGAGAACTTAATTCATTTCTTCAAACTTTAAACACTGAAGAGATGAAAAAAACCAGTGCAGATGGTTTAATTGAATATTTATTACAAAAATCTTCTACCGAGAAATTTACAAGAGAAGATGTAGTAAATTTGATTACTAAATTAGCTTCCGGCAGTCAGTTAGATGAAGAAAAAATCACCAGCTATATCTCTTCAGCAAAAGAAAAAACCCGGAATGCCCAAAGACGAATTGCCTGGGGATTATCACTTATTTTAGTAGTTATTATCGTCTTTTACATTCAACGAAAAAGAAAGAAAAAAGAATAGCACTCAATAATACTTTCATTCTTAATAAAACGAATTTTTAAATAAGTAAAAGAAATAATTTTTTAATACGCTTATAAATTATTAAATTTGTTACAACTAGCTAATAAGTGTATCCATGAAAAAGTTATTAATTATTCTACTCCTGGTTTTTATTACTATTCCAATACTATTTGCCCAACAAGACAGGGAAAAGGAGATATTCCTTAATGGTGAATATTTTATGTTGTATGAAGAATTCCAGGATGCTTTAACTTATTATCTCCAGCTTACCGATAAATACCCTGATAATGCTAATCTAAACTATAGGTCAGGATTGTGTTATCTTAATATTCAGGGGGGAAAAGATAAAGCCATCCCCTATTTTGAAAAAGCAATTAATAATCTTACAAACAGATATAAAGAAGGGGATTTCAGAGAAGAAAAAGCTCCTTATGACACCTATTTTTATCTTGCCAGAGCATACCAAATTAATAACAAGATTAAAAAAGCAAAACAGACCTACGAAAAATATCTCACCTTTCTCGATCCTGGTGATACGCTTAACATTACTTTTGTTAAAAAGCAAATTGAATCATGCAACAATGAAAAAAAACTAAAGCAGAACAAAGTCTATTTCGATTCTTATAACCTTGGACAAAATATCAATGATGCATATTCCAGCTTCAACCCTGTGATCTCGCAAAATGGAAATACAATTGCATACGTAACAAGATTAAAGTTCTATGATGCAATAATGCTTAGTAAAAAGATTGACAAAAAATGGACTTTACCTGTTAATCTGGCTCCTGAGATTAAATCAGACGGAGATCTTTATACCTCCTCACTATCAGCTAACGGGCAAACACTTTATTTAACAAAAAACGATAACTTTAATAGTGATATATATGTGAGTTATTTCAATGATAGTATTTGGAGTGAAGCTGTGAAATTAAATAAAAACATTAATACAAAATACTGGGAATCACATGCATCTGAATCTCACGATGGTTCTACATTGTATTTTTCAAGCAGTAGAACCGGCGGTTACGGAGGTCTTGATATATACAAATCTGATAAAAATCCAGAAACCGGTGAATGGGATAAACCATTGAATTTAGGACCTGTTATAAATACGAATTTCAATGAAGATTGTCCTTTCCTTACACAAAACGGTAAAAAGCTTTATTTTAGCTCCCAGGGTCATGAAAACTTAGGAGGGTTTGATATCTTCTTTGCTAAAAAATCTGATTTAAATAATTGGACAAAACCTGTAAATGTCGGGTACCCAATTAATTCTACTGATGATGATGTCTTTTTCTCACCTCACAACAACGGTACAAGCGCATATTATTCAATATTTGGTAAAAATGATAGTTACGGTGGCAAGGACATTTACTATCTGGATATCTACTCTGACAATAATCCAAGGAAGGTAAAAATCAGAGGATTGGTTATTGCTCCCGGATTTACTACTGAAACCAAGGGGAAAATAAATATTGATATTCTGGAATCGTCAACTTCCAAAAAAGTTGCATCTCCTGAAGCAGAACTACTATCCGGTGAATTTATTTATTCTACCCCTAAACCCGGAAAATATGAAGTAATTGCTTCTGCCAATGGATATTCTGATGGTATAACTGAATTCACCATACCAACTAATTACTCCATAGGCGAAATAAATATAAAAATTGAACTCAAACCATTAAAGAAAGAATATATAATTCTTCCTAATATCTTTTTCGATTTTGATAAATTTTCAATAAGAAAAAACGACTCTTACAAAATAGACGAACTATTCCGGATCCTTACAGAAAATCAGGATATTAAACTTGAAATAAGAGGATATACCGATTTTATAGGAAATCGTAATTATAACATTAAACTTGGCAATAACAGATCGGCAGAAATTGTTAAATTACTGGTTTCTAAAGGAATTGGAAAAGAAAGATTGAAATCAACAAGTGCTGGAGAAAATAATCCAATAGCAATTAACAAATCTCCTGATGGATCAGATTCACCAAAAGGGAGACAACTGAACAGAAGAGCAGTGCCAATTATTCTTCAATCTGATAATAAATTAATAATTCCTGAAAAAATTATTATTCCTGAAAATCTTAAAATTTCAGATTAATAAATACTTTGGTTTATTGCAAAAACCTTATCTTATTATTTCCTGGAAAAGAAATGAGATTCATTTTCGCATATATCATTCTGTTATTCATTCCTTATAATCTGCTTTCAGGACAGGACGCAGTTGAACAGAAAAGCACCATAACAACGGAAATAGCGGTAGAAAAAAAACAAGAAAGTTTCGAGATTAATTGCATCTTATTCCAATTTGATGATTATGGGCTGTCAAAAACTGCAACACGACAAATCGACCTGGTATATAAACTTCTAACCCGGGTTAGATCTGCCAATTTGGTAATTATTGGCCATACTGATGCAATTGGTAATAATAAGTATAATATAAGTCTATCACAAAAACGTGCCTTATCTGTTCAAAACTACCTGATTAAGAAAGGAATTAATTCTAAGCAACTTGACGTTAAATGGGAAGGAGAAACGTACCCTGTTGCAATTAATAAAAATCCTAATGGAACAGATAATTCCTCCGGCAGAAAATTCAACAGACGTGTTTGTTTTAATTTTTTGAATATCCCTGAAAATGTTTCTGTTAAATATATTAACAATATTCCTGAATATCTGAAGATTAGTTATTAAGCTTGAAATACGAGGATGTATTAAATAACAAAAACTTTTTCTGTTCCATTTCTTGTTTTTTCTCAAATAATTCTTGCTTTTTTCTGTTTTTCCAATCAATTTCTTAATTTTGATATAATTGAAAATAAAAAGCAAATTGTTTAACAAGATTATTGCAGACATCCAGTAAAGAAGGTAATCAATAATAATAAACCAATGAAACGTTTGGTTTTTCTGCTGCTTTTAGCTGTTTCTTGCTTCCCCGGGCATTCACAGACAAAAAACATATCGGAGGAATATCTCAATGATGGTGATTTCTTTTTCCAGACGGAGGACTATTCTGAAGCCTTATCCAATTTTCTTCAGCTTAAGGGGACAAATCTTATGAATGATAATATCAAATATAAGATAGGATTATGTTACCTGAATATTACGGGTGAAGAATACAACGGGATTCCTTATCTTGAAGAAGCTTCACAAAACACCACCCTGAAATATAAAAACAAGTCGATAAAAGAAAAACAAGCTCCATGGCACTCTTTTTTCTATCTGGGCAAAGCTTACAGAATTAATAATCAGCTGGATAAAGCCATGGAAGCATATACTTCCTTTAGAAATCTTCCTGATTTTGAAGAAAATTATAATCTGAGTATAGTGGATAATGAAATAAGTTCATGCGAAAAAGCAAAGATCATTCAGGACATTCCAATTAAGATTAAAGAAACAAACCTTGGAGAACCAATAAATAATTCTTCAGCCAATTATAACCCTGTTTTATCACAGGATGAAAATACTATTATATTCATGACAGATTTGAAATTTTATAACGCTATATATCAATCGAAAAAAATAAACGGACAATGGATTGAGCCTGAAAATATTACACCACAGGTTGGTTCGGATGGAAATGCTGTTCCAACATCTCTTTCTTACGATGGGAAAGAACTGTTTCTGGTTAAAGGCACCAATAACAACAGGGATATATATATAAGTAAGTTTAAAGATGGATGGTGGACAAGTATGGAACTGCTGGGTGAAAACATAAATTCAAACCAGGCCGAAACTCATGCCTCTGTTTCTTCTGATGGAAATACTCTCTATTTTACCAGCAACAAAAGAGGAGGATTAGGAGGATTGGATATATACAGTTCAAAAAAAATGGAAAACGGGCAATGGGGACCTGGTGAAAATCTTGGCCCCAAAATAAATACTATTTATAATGAAGAATCTCCTTTCCTTGCCGCCGATGAACAGACACTCTATTTTAGTTCGGAGGGACATTATAACATGGGAGGTTTTGATATATTCTACTCGAAATTGAAAGAAAACGGCAAATGGGACAATCCGACAAATATCGGATATCCGGTAAATACAACCAGTGATAATATTTTTTTCAATCCTGTTGGAGCCGGATACATTGGTTATATATCAAAAATCAGTAGTGATGGACTTGGCAATAAAGATCTGTACAGAATCAAAATTATATCTGATGAGGTTAATACTATTAGTATGTTTTCCGGACCTGTTGATATGCATGGTAAAATAATAAAAATAGATAAGAATTTCAATATCAGAATTATAGATAAATTTACAAATAAGATTATTGCTACAATTTATTTTAACAAAGCTGAAGGAAAGTTCACTTATAAAACCGAATCAGGAAATTATTATTTTAAATATGAAGAATAGTCCTTAAAAATTTATCAAATTTTTAAGGATCCATCATAAACTAATTATATTAAACAATATATTTGTTTATATTTAGATTACTGAGGTATGAAAAAAAAATTATACATATTTGCTATTTTCATTTGGCTTAGTATGTCTGTGTCACTTGCGCAGAGTAAATCAGAGCTAAAAATGTTCTTTATTGAAGCCGAATCTCATTTTTTATATGGTGAATATGAAAAGGCTAATGAGATATTTATGGTATTAAACCAGATGATGCCTGAAAATGCAAATATCCAATATAAGATAGGTAATTGTTATCTCCATATACCTCATGAAAAAACAAAAGCCATTCCTTTTCTTCAAAGTGCTACTGCAAATGCTGAATATGGAGCAAAAACAACCCGGTTTAATGAAAACAGGGCCCCATTAGATGCCTATTTTTCTCTTGGTAATGCATTCCTTATAAATAATAATCTTGATAAAGCCATTTTAACATATGCAAAATTCAAGGAACTGTTATCAGGTGGCAATGGAATGGTTAACTCCGATTTTGTTGACCAGGAGATTATGGCATGTAAAAATGCGAAAACATTAATGGAAACCCCACTGGATTTTACAAAGAAAACCCTCGGGGGAAAAATAAATATTGTCGCTATTAATCACAGACCTGCTGTTTCAGGAGATGGGAATACTTTGGTTTACACATGTGAGATGGGAGAAGAAAATTCTATCTATATGTCACAGAAAGTTGGTGGCAAGTGGAGCCCCCCATCTGATATAACCAGTCAGCTCTCAAATCAAAGAGACATTTCATCTTCATCCCTGAACTATGATGGCACACAATTATTTATCTATAAACTTGATGACTTTGTGGGAAATATTTATTCAAGTAATTATTCCGATGGTAGCTGGAGTAAGATATTAAAGCTTAATAATAATATCAATACAAAATACTACGAGTCACATGCAAGTATCAGTAAAGATGGTAATATGTTATTCTTTGTCAGCAACAGGGATGAAGGAGAAGGAGGATCAGACATCTATCAGTCTGAATTACAATCTGATGAAACATGGGGTCCGGCTAAAAACATTGGATCTTCAATTAATACACCGTTCAATGAAGACACTCCTTTCCTAACTAATAATGACTCTATCCTGTTTTTTAGCTCAGAAGGCCATTACACCATGGGAGGATATGATATATTTAAAGTAAAAAAGAAGAATGATACCTGGCAAAAGCCCGAAAATTTAGGTTATTCAATTAATACCACTGATGATGACTTGTTCTTCCAGCCTCTTGGAAACGGGACAACTGCTTACTATTCAATGCTTACAGGTTACAAAGAGAAAGAAATATTCAAAATCAATCTCTTCCCGAATAGAATTGAACTTAATTTTGAGATTAGAGGAGTAATAAGTGTACCGGATTCTACATTTCTATTTAATGAAAATTTCCCAATCAGTCTTGTTGATGTCGTTAGTAATGATACTATTGACTTAAGCTACCCGAATAAATCCAGTGGTTTTTACAGTTTCATTACAGGTATGGGAGATTATGAGCTTATTTATGAAGGGAAAGGATATTCCAAACAAACAAAAAAACTCAATCTTGATGAGGATAGCCCTGAGTTTGTAATAAATATTGATGTCCTATTGGAACCTGATACTACGTTTGTTGAAAAGAAACCTGAACCTGTTGTCATAGACTTCTCAAAAGTAATTGTAATCGAATCAATTGACTCTTCATTACTCATTACAGATGTTGAAACAAAAGATGGTTATGATACTGAGGCAGACAACAGAGATATCTTATACTATACCGTTCAGCTTATGGCACTTTATAACCCTGTTGATATCTCATTTTTTGTAGGAATTGATGATGTGAAAGTTCTTTTCGGAAAAGATCTGTTTTATCGCTATACCACAGGCAGACTGGAGACTATTGAAAAAGCTGAACAACATAGAGCTAATATAATAAATATGGGATATCCTGAGCAAATATTTATTAAGAAAGTTTACCGGCGAACTGTCGAGGAATGAAAGAAGTTGACAGTCGAACCAAAGTTTACCACAGGCGTTCCTGGCAGAGTCGGAAAAACGTAAATAACCTTCGGACAATTGGATAAAAACTATTTACAGAACAAAAATATATCACTCAGAGCCCCTGAGCCGGAAGATCTTGAATTACTCTACCAATGGGAAAATGACACTTCTGTCTGGCAGGCAGGTAATACCACTTCTCCTTTTTCAAAGTATATTCTCAGGCAATTTATTGAGAATTCTCATAAAG
>Ga0307991_1000062_pt1 | contig 85086 bp, 78 predicted proteins | sample EllFjometagen131_FD_203146 | JGI IMG/M metagenome (GOLD analysis project Ga0307991, IMG submission 203146) | Marine microbial communities from Ellis Fjord, Antarctic Ocean - #131 | ecosystem: Environmental > Aquatic > Marine > Unclassified | place: Southern Ocean | collected 2014-10-08
TACTTTTGCTTTAAATTTAGAACTGTGATTACGTCTTTTTCGCTTTGTCATGGTGTCCTCCTTATGGACTTATATTAATCCGGAGTTCACACCTAAGCTATTGTCCAGTTTTTGGGGTCCACCTCTGTTTGCACTGAAGCCACAGTTAAATTTATAGAGTGTTATGCCCTGTTGTTAATCTTTTTTCTTTTTATTTGTCAATTCATTTACAATTTTCATTATGTCATCTGTGTAAACACACTTCGCCAAACCAATATTTAAATCAATATCTGATTTTTCAAATTTCAATTCGTCAGGATTTGGTTGGTGTAAAATATTCTCCATTTTAATACTTTTATGACCAACTACCATTCCAATAAATTTAATTTGTGTCCAATTTAAATCTCCTGGTATAGCGCTAATTAAAGTCTTTCTAAAAATTGGGCTGCCACTATTACCTCCATATGAAAAAGCATCTAGTAAAAAGAAACTTTCTTTCTCTGGCAACCATGCAATCGAACCAGATCTAACAATAGGTTCTACAGATTCAGTTGCACCATAACCAAGAGGAAAACCAATAAAATAAACTTCATCACCTAGTGATAGGTCTTTTTTATAATCAATTCTACTTTCAGGAATCCATCTTAGTTTTGACAAACTAATCTGTGTTCCACTTGTATCTGCCCGTTGAAATACAGGAGGTTTTTTTAATCTAAAAGCAGCTATATCTAACTCTTCATTTATAATTATATTTTCTTTACTTAAGTCTGCAATTAATCGGATTGTATTACCAATTACTAAAGCATTATCAAAAAAAACATTGTTTTGTCCACTAGTTTTAAAGATTTCTAAAAAAGTTGAGTCAGGTTTTACTCTAACACTTAATTCTTTTTTATTTTTAACTAAATGGGCACAAGTCACTACGATACCTTCTGAAGGATTTTCATAGTTGTAAATTAAAATTCCAGTTCCATGAGTAATAAAATTCTGATTCTCTATCTTCTCAATTAGAACTGTTGCTTGAATGGATTGAGGGTCTAACCATTGAGAAAATGATTTAATAGAAATAATCAGAAAAAGCAATGTAATTAGTTTCGGTTTCATAGTCTTAAAGTATTAAGTGATTCTGTCATTTTCAATTGGGCATAACGTCTGTGTAAATGTATTGCGTTTATTTCCATTATCTCACTTGTGTTTATCCCATCAATTGGGTGGAATAAATAGCCTTTCTACAAAATATCATCAATGGGATTCTTAATCTTTTGCACTCCTTGATAACTCACATGGGTATATATTTCTGTTGTCCTGCTACTGGCATGACCCAGCAACTCCTGGATGTATCTTAAGTCCGTTCCCTGCTCCAGCAAATGAGTTGCAAACGAATGTCTCAACATGTGGGGCGTCACCCGCTGGTTTATGCCTGCCTGTTCAGCTGCTCTTCGTAAAATGATTGCTACGCTGGTTGCACTATATCTGCCCCTTTGCTGGCCCTCAAATAGATATTCATCCGGTTTATACTTGCGGTAATACTCACGCAAATCAGACAAAATCTTTTTGGATAACAAGGTGTAGCGATCCTTATTCCCTTTCGCGCCCTCTAATCTCAACAGTCCCCGATCAGACTCTATGTCTGTCACTTTGAGATTCAATACCTCTGAGCGCCGTAAACCTCCCGAATAGATTAGAGACAAAATCATCCTATGTTTCAAATTTGGGCATTGTTTTAAAATCATCTTAATCTGAGCTTTAGACAATACCTTGGGTAATTTTCTCTCTTTTCTGGGTCTTTCGATTGTGTAATACTGTTTTTTTCTACCCAGCACTTTCTCATAGTAAAATTTGATGGCATTTATCCGCTGGTTTTGTTGGCTTACAGAAATATTTCGCTCTCTTATTAATTCCAGCAAATAAGCATTTATTTCGTCCGGTTCCATCATTTCTAGTTTTCTGTTCTGGAAATGCCGCTGATAATCAGCAAAATAGGAGCAATACGTTTTTACCGTACTTTTGCTGTAACAACGACGCTCCAGCGTTTCCAGATAGTTCGGTGGTAAATCCATCTCTTTGTAAATGTCCCGATATGATTTGTTTCTACTATTGTATAAATATCATATTCAGAATGGTATTGTCAAGCGCTATTTAGTCCCATTGCCCCTACGTGACGTTCACAAGATTGGCTTTGCTTGGGCCACAAAGACACAAAGACACCAATAATTATCTTGAGATAGCAGGGTTTGAGAGGGGGGTGTCCAGAATAGCGGTTCTTAGTACTTTTCGTATTCTAATTGGATGTTTGGTATCTTTGTACTCTTGACCTCGGCAGTCACAACAAACTAAAGGAAAAAATATGAAAATGAATTTTCGACTTACACCAGTGTTTCTAACAACCATGCTGACATTCTTTTTTTCGGGTGTGAGGAACATACTGATTCTGAAATATCGTACGATGCGACAGGAATATACGGATCGATCTATTTCAACAAGGTTCTGAATTTTTATTGTGATACACCAGCTAATTGGTTATTGGCAGTAGACACCACGATAAATGGTTACTCAGTCATCGTTTTCGGAAAAGAAAATGATCAATATAGCCCTAAGGCTAGCTTTAACATAATTGTCGCAGAGAATGTCGCTTTCAGCGAGTCGATTTGTTTTATTTCTAATATGAAAATGTCTCTCACAGAAATGTATCCTGGCATCCAATTCCAGAGTGAAAACACATTCCTAATTGATGGTTTCGAAGTGGCTGAAATTGTCTATGTCACCTCAATTAATGATCAAAATCTGTTCATTGAGTTCCTGCATACCCTTTCTTAGAGATTGTTTTGTACGATTTGAGACTTTGCACAATATCAATCTGAGATCAGAATTTCAAAGAATTTTCTACACTCGCATCCTCAGAAGGGGTTCGTTGAAGCTCTCTAAAAGCAGAATATCAATTAACGATTGAAGAACTCAGAAGTAAACCACTTCTCAGATTGGTGTTCCTTGTTCTTAAATCAAAACTTCGGATAATTAAATGCTGGTGAATTCTATTAATAGATTGGGATTGGGAAACCCTCTCACTGTAAGCTACTTGACCTGGGTGTCCAGAGTTTATTGAGCTTTGGACAGAACTTTGCCTAGCCAGCTCTGTAAATCATTGAGTTCTGATTGAGATATTTCATGGCCCATGGGGTATTCATAGTGTTCCAACTCAGCGATTGGATTCCAAAATGATACAATCTGACGACCATATTCTATGGGAATGACATTGTCATGTGATCCATGACCGGCAAAGACTGGCAACCGACTGAATCTTGAGATGTCCCCAGATAGCTCGGCAACATCCTCGGGCAATCGACCACTCATGATAATCAAGGCTTGGATGAGCTCTGGCTTTTGAAGGGTGATCAGATTTGAAATCGTAGCGCCCTGACTAAACCCAGCCAGAACAACTTGCTTTGCAGTTACGATCCCATTCTTCTGCAACTGGTCAATGATTTCTATGACTCCCCGGGTACTGACTTTGGCCTGATCAATATTGAATTTGAGGCTACCATCAGAGAGCATATCGATATCAAACCAGGAAGCGCCCCCGTAAGGCGTAAGACCACTTCCCCGAACACTCAAAACCTGGATATTTTCATCAAAGAAAGGAGCCAAGCCCATGAGGTCAAATTCATCAGCACCATATCCATGTAATAGGATAAGACTGGCTAAAACATGTTCTGGATCAATAGCAGGTCGATGCAGAACACTTCGATTATTAATGTGGAGTTTTTCAATATTGCTCATGCAATTAACTTTCACAAACTCTGTATGAAAATGTCATCCCGAGCGGAGTCGAGGGAGAATATTTTTTATTATGAATAGCCCGCCTCTCGACTCCGCTCGAGATGACAGGCTTACTGTAATTGTCCTGAAATATTTATTCCTGATCCATGAAGGGATATGGAAATTCAGTCGGTGGTATAAAATTTTCTTTGATGGTGCGTTGAGAAATCCAACGGACCAGATTAAAGATGGAGCCCGCTTTGTCATTGGTTCCTGATGCCCGACTACCACCAAACGGTTGCTGTCCAACTACTGCACCAGTGGGCTTGTCATTGATATAAAAATTTCCCGCACTATGACGCAGTTTTTCAAGTGCTAATTGAACAGCATCTCTATCCTTGGCCAGTACTGCGCCTGTCAAAGCATAAGGACTGGTTCCATCAACAATATCTAGAACATCTTCCCAGCTTTCATCATAGACATAAATAGTCACTACAGGACCAAAAATCTCTTCTTCCATGGTTTTGAAATGAGGATCTGTGGTCACAATAGTGGTTGGTTCAATGAAGAAGCCCACTGAATCATCATATTTCCCACCCGTAATAATTTCTGCATCTTTGTGTGAACTGGCATAATCAATATACGCTGTGATGTTTGTGAAGGCAGCTCTGTCGATAACTGCATTCATGAAGTTCCCAAAATCTTCTACATCTCCAACTTTAATCTTGGCAACTTCTGAAATATAGCTTTCTTTGAATCCAGCCCACATAGAACGAGGTACATATACCCGTGAGGCGGCCGAACACTTTTGTCCCTGAAATTCAAAGGAACCTCGAATCACTGCAGTTCTCAAAACTTCCATATCTGAAGATTCATGGGCGACAATGAAATCTTTCCCGCCCGTCTCCCCCACAATGCGGGGATAAGTTTTGTACTTGGCAATATTATTTCCAATGGTTTTCCACATGTTCTGAAATACTGCCGTGGAACCGGTAAAATGGATTCCAGCGAGATGCTTGCTCTCAATTACCTGGGGACCTACAACCGAGCCCTTGCCAGGTATGAAGTTGATCACACCGTCTGGGAGTCCAGCTTCCTCAAACATCTTCATCAGGAAATAGCCAGAATACACAGAAGAAGAAGCGGGTTTCCAAAGAACCACATTTCCCATGAGTGCTGGCGCTGTAGGCAAATTTCCGGCAATAGAAGTAAAATTAAAAGGAGTAACAGCAAAAACGAATCCCTCAAGCGGACGGTGCTCTACCTGATTCCACATACCTGTGGGAGAATATGCTGGCTGCTGTGAATAAATCTCCTGGAGATATTCTGCATTAAAATTAAAAAAGTCAATCAGCTCGCAAACAGCGTCAATTTCAGCCTGAAATGCGTTCTTACTCTGGCCTAGCATGGTTGCAGCATTGAGAATTTGTCTATAGGGACCTGCCAGCAACACAGCCATTTTTTTGAATATGGCAACCCGTGATTCCCAGGGCATGACGGACCAGGTTTTCCAGGCTTCTTGAGAAGCATCGATAGCCTGTTTGATCTCTTCAGGTCCCGCCATGTGATATTTTGCCAGGACATGTTTGTGATTATGAGGCATGACGTTCGTTGCAGTCTGGCCAGTGAATATCTCTTTACCACCAATAATAACTGGAATCTCAACAACCTCAGATTTCATTTTATTGAGAATACTTAATAATTCCGCTTTTTCCGGTGATCCTGGTGCATAGTCTAATATTGGCTCGTTTACAGCCTGGGGGACGCGGACGATTTTATCAGCCATATTTGAACTCCTCATTTGATAATCAATTAAAATGTTAGCAAAATATGATCACATATTTTGAGCCGATATCCACAATGCAAATTCTAATCCAATCGGGGTTGGAAGGATATCAGTTTTCCTCAGTCAGGTAAATCTTATAATAAAAATCTAAATCTGAAGGATCAGCAAAGATACCTATAACCTCATCTGCATAGGTCTGACCTAGAGGGACATTGGACTTAATAAACAAGTCACCCTTTTCATTGCGAAAGAGTCCTGATCGTGAGGTCGTCAATGCTTTGCGCAGCTCTGCATCGTGGGTTTTGATAAGTTTAGCCACATCACGCATGGAATCAGTCAAGTTTTCACCTCACCATCACGCTGGGTCAAGATTCTCTTTAGCTCAGACAGGCTGGCATCCAGCTTTTGACTATGTAACAGCCACGCTGATCGAGATGCACCCCCAGTAGATTTAAGAGGATCATTGATCTCCTCCTGGAGCACATCGATGTACCCGCGGACCTGTTCGAGATTGCGCACAATTTTATCCCCAAGCTCCTTAGGAGAAGGGGGTGTTGAATGCTTAGTTGACACGTGAAATACTAAATTTAGTCGTGGGTAATTCGTTTTCGCATGCGAGCAATAATATCGGAGTCTTCTTCCTCTTGATCCTCAAAACGCTTCTCATTCTCTACTTCACCCTCTACGCCCTCATCTTCATTTGAATCTGAGCTGGAAACGCCTTCCTCAGGTGGATCTTCTTCATAAATCTTGCCTGCTTTAAGCTTACCAATCAAACCGCTCACTTCTCCATTGAAGTCTTCCACTGTTTTTTCAAGACGACTGAGGAGTTCATCCATGAGGTCCTGACCATAGATACTATTGATGCCATCCAGCATGTCATTCAGCTGGCTTTTCAAAAAGGTCATGCGACTTTCTGAATTATCAAAATCAACAGGCTCCTGGACGCTGGTAGATTCTTGAGGTTTTTCGTCTTTTTTCGGCATTCTACACTCCAGTGATATTATGCTTTATGAAATTTCTCGCCAAATTCTGCTTTTTGAGCTAGGGTCTTAAATTAGAATGAATAGTCCTCTCAGGCAATTATTACATGCCCCGAATTGATCACTTCCTCGGGGGTCTCCGCAGGTAGATTCCCTCCAATTCTATATGTCCGTCTAGCTTTGTCATGACCTCTTTTGAGGTGAGCATTGAAAAGTTCAAATTGGTAATGGCATCTGCGTTCTCCTGAAGACAAAGATACAGCATGGATCGCAACAAATCTTCGGTCGTGGCCTGGTCATTTCCCACAATCTTAATATAACCACTCTCAATAAATGCCTGATTCGCCTTTGGTATATACAGCACGGGAAAATCATTTGAACGTCGCTGAGGTTTGGGCTTCCAAGGTGTCACGGTGTGAGTGACAATAACGTCCCTCATAAATTCAGGCTCAAACTTACGGTTTTTGGTAGTGAACTTCACCAGGGGAATTTTTAATGGATGTTCCTCGGGGTTCTCAGGTGGAAATGCTGCCAGTCCAGCCGGACCAAACGAAGCACCTATGTAATAGCAGAGCGTATCACCATTCATGTAGGCAGCCGGTATATTACAAAACCAGGCTCCGCTTTCCTCATAGAAAGTGAGTTCCTGGTACACCTGTTTATTTTGCTCTCTAATGTAGAGCCGCACAAAATCCGGATCATCCAGATAGTGTGGTAAAATCACTTCCAACTGCCCTGGGACACCCTGGAGAAAGTGATCGGGTTGATTGTGATAGATTTCAAAAGAAAACCCTGATGTGATAACACTGAGAAAAATAACTATAGCTGAAAAATGTTTAGCTATCACTGAACTGGATTCCTGCAGTAGATAGATATTGGTAAAGCTGGAAGTTGTAATCATCCACCAGCACTTGAACGCGCGCTGGACTGATCAATGTCTGAAGAAAATATTGTTCTCTCAAAGCTCGAATTTCATACTGACGGCTTTCGAAATAGCGTACACCCCCGATTACAATTGCAACATAACCAGGAATCTGATAGACCCAGCCTCTGCTCCAAGTGAACGACAGATAGGTAGCGCCACCCATCAAACTAATCAATGAGAATACCCGACGTGAACGAAAGTCCTTTAAAAACCCTGCTTCTTTAGCAAGGTGCTCATCATATTCGGCAATGACACTTTCCTGTCCTAGAAGATACATGGACTGAGAAAAGTTCAGTGCTTCACTGCCTCGGTATAGTTGCCAGGAAGAATCAGAAAAGATCTCGAGTTTCAGACTGCTCTTCTGAAATGCCTCTGGTACTTTCAACCTCAACAATTGACTATCAAATTCAGGATAAACCTGTGTACTATCAATCTGACCAAATCCAAATGAAAGGATAAGGATGAAAGTGATCAAACTCCAGCGCAGCATTTTATGGGAAATCATTAGGTCCATTTCGGGCTAAATTTAGTCAAATTTTACTGTGCTAGTAACGCTTTTATGGTCAATTGATATCTTGGGTCCATCACCTATCAACAGCCTGAAAATGTGTTACCGCGTCACACAGTTTGTTTTACCTTGTTCCACGAAGCTCTACAAATTGATATCAATATCTAAAGGAATGCCTGTATGGACCCTGTCACTCTTGGATTTATTCTATACCTCGTACTCATTTTAAGTGTTGGATTTTATACTGCGCATCTCACCAAATCTATGAAGGACTTTGCCCTGGGTGGTCAAAGACTGGGTCCGTGGGTTATCGCCTTTTCTGAAAGAGCTTCTGGCGAATCAGCCTGGCTGATTCTGGGTTTGCCAGGAGCAGCATTGGCTGCTGGTCTGCTAGAACTATGGACAGTACTTGGCTGTATTTCAGGAATCATTTTTTCCTGGTTCTTTATTGCAAAACGATTGAGGGAAACCACTGAGAAATACAATGCAATCACCCTCCCTGAATTATTCGCAAAACGATTCCATGATGATCGGGGAATTCTAAGGATACTGGCTTCACTGGTTATCACCTTCTTTTTTACCTTTTATGTCGCAGCTCAATTTTCCGGTGCCGGTAAAGTTTTGAATGTCACCTTTGGGATCACCCATATGCAGGGCATGCTTCTGGGTGCCGTAATTATCGTTTTTTACACCTTGATGGGTGGTTTCCTCGCAGTAGCCTGGACAGATCTGGTCCAGGGAGTTATCATGATTGGGACCCTCGTCATTTTACCTCTGGTTGCATTTATCGAAATAAATGCTCTCCCCTCTGTGGAATTTCAAATTGATGGAGCTAGTCTGTTTGCCGGTAAGGCGGGCATGGCGGCTCTGGCAGCCGCCATGGGTGGACTGAGCTGGGGATTGGGATACATGGGTCAGCCACATCTTGTCACACGCTATATGGCCATCGATAAACCTGAGAACATCAAGATCAGCCGCCGCATCGCCATTTCATGGGCGGTACCCGCCTTCTTTGGCAGCATGTTGATTGGACTAACTGGATATTTTCTTCTGCAAGCGGGTAGCATGAGCTTTGATGGGCAGGTTTTAGCAGGAGTCGCATCCCTGAGTGACCCTGAAAAGTTGATGCCCATTATGGCGCAAAACTTACTTCATCCCTGGATTGCAGGCATTTTCATCTCTGGAGCCATTGCTGCTATGATGTCTACTGCTGACAGCCAACTGCTGGTCTCCACCACCGTCCTCACTGAGGATATCATGGCCAACTACTTTCAGAAATTGAAGAATCGTTTTGATTTACTCACCGTTGGAAGAGGTCTCACCATTTTCATCGGATTGCTGGCATTTTATCTCGCCTGGCAATCAACAGATCTGGTATTCGAAATGGTTAGCTATGCCTGGGGTGGTCTGGGGGCATCCTTTGGACCAGCACTCCTACTCACGCTCTGGTGGAAACGAGTGAGTAAAACTGGTGTTATTGCAGGTATGATTGCCGGTACCCTATTTACTGTGGTAGATCTCTTTGGTGAATTCGTAACCGCCCGATTATCGGCTTTCATCATAGCCTTCTTCGCCGTCTACGTATTTTCACTCCTCAAACCTGATAAATCTTGAAAAGTATTTAATAAATCCAATTAACGGGCGTAAATCTTCAGCGAATTGCTCAGAGAATTAGCTAGATCAGTTGCTGCCTGACCCACCATTTCACCACCAACAGGGGCAATGGTTTCACCCTTCCTGGCAAGTTTTGCAGTGCGCGATTTAAGAGCCCGTGTATCCCCCTTAACTACAACCCACTCAGTCGAAAAGTCTGATTTTCCCTCAAAAGCTTCACTAACTATAACCTTTGAGGTACGCACATCAACAATCTTGTATGATCCTTTGATCACGGCTTTGGTGCTGCGAGTGTAGTGTTTTACCTTTGCTTCAACATCATCGTAAATATTGCGAGTTTTTGACTTACCACTTTTGTCTTTGTATTTTTCAGTTTTAACCACGACTCGTTTTGTTTCTTTGTATTCTCTATTAATTGTCCGTACCGGTGTATAAATAATTTGAGTAATTTTCCCGGTTAAGATTTCATGGACACCTAATATGGCTCCGACTTCGATGGCTGATTCATCATTAAGCAGACCAGAAAGTCCCAGCTTTTGCTCAGTAATAACTCGATCAAGTTGGTCTCGACTGATGAGTTCAAGAAATTCAGTCGCTGAGGGGTCTTTCATGATGGAGGTGACCATTTCATCCACAACCAATTGCTCCACAGCACCATATTTTCTATTGTTACCGCTTAGATCCTCAAAGGGAAAAACTGCGATTCTCTTAACACCAGCTTTACGAGTGGATTGATAGCGCTCGTCGGCATCCTTATACCCCGCAACAAAACTCAAAGCTTTTTTAAACTGTTTGGCTGCCGCTTTTTGTTGTGCCAGATCTGTGGACACGGATAGGGATTCACCTGCAGCATAATGTGATTCAGCTGCCATTTGCTTAGCATCCTGCAGCTGGTTGGAATAGTCCACGATGTCTAATTCAAGAAGTGCACCCGTTTTAGGATGACGGATGGGGGGTAAATTTTCAACTGCATCGTGAAGATTAACAAGACTCTGATATTCGCGGGCCAAACCGTCATATCTAAAATCATTGGTGCTACTCTCAAGTTCAGAGATTTTGTTTTTATGAATTCGGTTTGCCATAAGAAAAGCATCGGACATGAGAATCTGACTTTTTTCATAGTCCTGGCTAATCTGTAAGCTCCGAGACAACATAAATACCGCCGCATCGTAGTCGGCCCTGGCGTAGGCATCGGAGGCACTTCTCTCTAGTTTAGCGAATTCACTGAAATATGTACAGGAAAACAGACTCAACAATAAGAGTGTCACACCAAGCTTGTTAATCAATTGCCCCATCTTCATACCTCATCTCCTATTTGTGTCACGTAATACTAGCAATAATATCTATTCGATAAACAATATAAAAGGGTCATTTGACTTTCATATGCACTAAAGAATAATTTCCTTTAATATTTTCAATATTATTCATTGACAAATACCCTATTGGGTACTATTTTTATCATGATTTTACAGGGACATCGGTCTGGTCGTATTCCCCCGCTTCCGGATTTTAGTTGTCCCTGTTTCTTTTTGAGTAAAGAAACCAAAAAAAAGCGACCTCAGTCGCTTTTTTTTATTCAACAAATCTTGGATTTATTTCTTTAAAGCAGTCTCTTCATTATCAACAATGATGAATACATCATCTAATTTGGAGATTTTGATGAGAGAGGCGATCTTTTGTTGAGGTTTAACCAAAAAGCATTCCCCACCCTTGATCGTTGCCTGGCGTTTTGCAAATAGCAAACCACCCAAACCTGTGCTGTCGACCATTCTGACATTTTCCATGTTAATAACAATATTCTTGAAGTCAGATTCGGCAATTGCCATGAATATATCACGCTTAAATGCCTTCACTCCGCGAATGTCGAAAGTCGTGTTCTGAACTCTCACAATGAGAGTATTGTTTTTAAATTCTGTCTCAAATTTCATTGTATGGGGTTCCCAATTGCACAAAAATATTTTGTGCTTTTCACTCTATCAGACGTCTTAAAACTAACAAGACAAGTACCGAGTTCAATTATCGCAAGCAAGAATATATCCGATGTATTGGATAAGGGCAAGGTCATAACCCCATCAGCTTAAATAAATTTCTCATCTTTATTCTATATCAACGTTATGGATTTTCTGTTAAAATGCCGGCTGTGAAAATTATGCTCAAAATATTGCGTAACTTTTTTGGATTGGCTCTTAAGCTGACCATCATCCCTTGCCTACTCTTGCTCTCTCCCGACTTGTTGCCGGACCAAGTAACTGGACCACTGAGTAGCATTGTTGGCGCATTCCTCATCCTGGTTGGTCTCCATGGGATGATGATATCAGATCTTCTGATATTGAGATTTGGTGATGGGAATGTCCATTTCCCGAAAAAAAGCACCCGGTTGGTGGATGTAGGATTCTACGCCAGGACTCGCCATCCCTTTTTCTGGTTTTTCTCCATCTATCAGTATGGAATACTCCTGATATTTTTTGGCTTTAATTGGCTCGTGCTATGTTTTTCAATCTGCATATCAATGACTTATCTGTTGTGGCTCCGCATGGCACAGGAACCCCGCCTCTCCCAATCTTTGGGTGAATCATACAGACAATACAAACGCAATACTCCATTCTGGCACTGGAAAATGAAAGTGGCTGACAACCTCAAAGTTGGTTTTCGTCCGCAGCTTGTCTGGCTCTTAGGTATGCTGGTTATTCGCCCCTGGTATAGAATCAAAATCGAAGGTTTTGAAAATATTCCTCGGGATCGTCCCTTCCTCATCGTATCCAATCATGAATGCTATTTGGATCCCTTTCTATTTGCCATTTTCCTACCTTATGAAATTAAATTTGTGACCACTGCTGACGTCTTCACAACACCTCTGATGCGTTTTTTACTCAAGGGGACGGGTAGCTTTCCCATGCGCCGACATAAGCAGGACTTAAAATCAATTCGCACAATGATTCGAATGATAAATAAGGGGCAGGTCGTTTGCATTTTCCCTGAGGGAGGCCGCAGTATTGATGGCTCCCCGCTACCCATTTTGAATGAAACTTTAAAATTAATCCAACGATGCAACGTACCTATTTTACCTGTTCACCTGGATGGAGCTTATGAGATTTGGCCAAGATGGGCTCCCAATCGTCGTCGTGGCAAAATAACAACATCCTTTAAACCTATGATTCCAGTTGAAGCTCAAAAGGACCTGGGAATATTAGAATCCCACATCAAAGCTGAAATCTTTATGGAGAATAAAACCTTTCGCTCGGTACATAACGGGGCTATCACAAAGGGAATGAACCATTTATTGTGGGCATGCTATAAGTGTCACACTCGTAATTCAATTGAGGTGACTTCCGGGAAAACCGTTCGGTGCAAGAGTTGCCAAACTGAATGGCAGGTATCCAACGACTATGCTTTTACTGCATCTGGTGATTCACAATCGCTTACAAGCATGGATTGGATTAAGCAGATCGAAGCTGACATTCTGAATTATCCCCTTAGTCTGGAGTTACCTTTTGCGCTAGATATTGATGAAAAGGCTCATCTCTTCACTTCAGTCCTTAGATATGACAATGAGGAAAAAGTGCTGGAAGGGAATGACATGAACTTGATACTCTCTAATCAGAGAGTCATCCTATCCAACAGACATGCTCTTATGCAGTCTTGGTCCCTGGCAAACATTACCATTTTTACAATGGATTATTTTAACGCCGTTTCCATCGGTGTTGGGGGTGTGCGTCACGCCTTCAAGCTGCCACCTCATGAAATTACATTGAAGTGGCAAACCTATTTTGATACTCTCAAGGCAAAATTCGAATTTTCAAGTTCCAATCCTGACTGATTTTCCTGCCAGGATTCAAGTTATTTAGCACTTTCCCTCTTTTTAATCTCACTTATCTTTGCGATCACATCAAGTTAAGAAAGGGTTATCGTGAGTAAGCCATTACCTGAAATTACGTTCAAAGCAGTTATACTTGGCATTTTACTATCTATGATCCTGGCAGGCGCAAATGCCTACCTCGGTCTCTTTGCAGGCATGACAGCCTCCGCCTCCATTCCGGCTGCTGTTATAAGTATGGGTGTTCTAAGTTTATTCAAGAAGCATAATATTCTGGAAGATAATATTGTTCAAACAGCTGCATCCGCAGGCGAATCACTGGCTGCTGGGGTCATTTTTACCATCCCCGCCCTGCTCCTTATGGGTTACTGGGAAACCTTTGATTACCTGGAAGTTGCAAAAATTGCCAGTGTGGGCGGATTAATTGGCGTCTTATTTACTATCCCTTTACGTCGAGCCTTGATTGTTGAGGCGAAACTCACCTATCCTGAGGGCATCGCAACTGCCGCCGTTCTGGAAGCAGGTAATGCAAAAAGTAGTGGCGCTGAAGATGAAGTGCAGGGTGGTTTGCGTTTACTCACTCTGGCCAGTGTGTCTGCAGCTCTCATGAAGCTAGGACAACAGGGCTTTGGTCTGTGGCATTCCGCCATAGAGGGAGCGACCAATATGAGTCGTTCTGTTTTTGGTTTTGGCATGGATTTATCACCTGCCTTAATCTCTGTGGGGTACATCGTCGGTAGAAACATCAGTATTCTGGTATTTTCAGGTGGCGTTATCTCTTGGTTTTTTGCCATTCCGATTTACACCGCTATTCATGGTTTCGAGGGAGACGCCCTGGAGGCAGCCAACACTATCTGGGATACAGAGATCAGGTATCTGGGAGTGGGTGCCATGGTTGTTGGTGGAATTTGGTCCTTAATAAAATTATTTAAGCCCCTCATGCTTGGAATTAAAGCCAGTCTCAGGGCTTACAGTTCTGTTCAATCTGGCGAAGTACTAAAGCGTGAAGAAAATGATATCCCCATCAAGTATGTGGGTATTGCCTTGCTCGTACTCATGATTCCTGTGTTTTTTATTTACAATGATATCCTACCGACTCCCCAACTTGCAATTCTAATCACTATTATCATGATGGTCTTTGGCTTTTTCTTTTCAGCAGTTGCCGCCTACATGGCTGGTGTGGTTGGATCGTCAAATAACCCCATTTCTGGAGTTACTGTTGCTACTGTCTTGTTTGCCTCTCTCCTGCTCTTGGCTATTCTGGGGTCTGGGTCGCTACAAGGCGCCGCAGCTGCCATCATGGTGGGTGCTGTCGTTTGCAATGCAGCAGCCATTGGGGGGGATAACCTCCAGGATCTTAAAACAGGGCATATTGTTGGAGCAACTCCCTGGAAACAGCAGGTCATGCAGGTTGTTGGTGTTTTGAGCGCAGCCATCGTTTTAGGTCTTGTGCTCGACATTCTCCATACTGCCTATACCATCGGCTCCCCCACTCTGTCAGCACCACAAGCCACATTGATGAAAGCTGTAGCGGAGGGTGTATTTCAAGGAAATCTGCCCTGGGATATGGTGATCACAGGTGCCATTATTGGCGTCATTATTATCGCTCTAGACATTCGTCAGGAGAGAAATGGATCTGACTTTAGAATTCCTATTCTTGCTGTTGCCGTAGGTATCTATTTACCCATTTCTCTCACCACGCCCATTTTCATTGGTGGTATGCTGGCTCATTTTGGTGATAAGATGGGTGCTACTGATTCGACAAGAAAGAAAGGTCTACTCCTTGCTGCAGGTATGATTACTGGAGAGGCTATAATGGGAATCCTGGTTGCTCTGCCAATTTTTCTTACGGCAGATAAGGACTGGTGGCCCAAGCTTGACGGTTTTGGCTGGCTAGGACCTATCCTCATTGTTGCCATCGCCATCTGGTTTATCACCACATTGAAAGCAGATAAAACTCAAATTGGAGAAAATTAATGAAACCGGTTCGCAAAGATTTTTTAATGGAGCTGCCAAAACCTGAGCTCCACTGCCATCTAGATGGTTCCCTGAGATTGGAAACCATGCTTGATCTGGCTCAAAAGGATAAGGTGGAATTGCCTGCCAAGGACCTGGATGGACTAAAAAAAGCCGTGGTCATTCAGGGACAAGTAAATAGCCTGGAAGAGTATATTGAAAAATTTCAGTTCACACTGGCAGTACTCCAGACACCTGATGCTTTGCAGCGAGCTGCTTTTGAACTTGCTGAAGATGCAGCAGCTGAAAATGTGCGCCATCTGGAAGTCCGTTACTCGCCAATCCTACACAAAGACAAGGGTATGACCCCCATGGAGTCCCTGGATGCTGTTATAAAGGGTTTACGGGAAGCGGAACGTGAATTTAAAATTAGCACAGGGGTGATCATTTGTGGAATTCGAAATTTCTCCATAGAATCCTCCATTGAACTGGCTGAACTTGCTATCGCATATAAATACCGGGGTGTGATAGGTTATGATCTTGCTGGAGTAGAAGAAAATTTTCCTGCTAAGGATCATCTTGAAGCCTTCTACCTCATTCGAAATAATAATGTCAATGTGACACTCCACGCCGGTGAAGCCTATGGACCCCAATCCATTCATCAGGCCATCCACTATTGCGGGGCGAATCGCATTGGGCATGGGACCCGATTGAGGGAAGATGGTGATTTGATGAATTATATCAATGATCATCGAATCTGTCTTGAAGTCTGTCTGACATCAAATTATCAAACAGGTACCATTGTCAACATGAGTAACCATCCGCTCAAGTTTTACCATGACTATGGATTGCGTTTAAGCCTTAATACAGACAATAGACTCATCAGCGGGGTTACCCTGGTTGATGAATATATGCTGGCTTATAAAACCTTTAATTTCAACATGCTTGATTTTAAGGATTTTATCATCAGTGGGTTCAAAAGTGCTTTCTTAGAGCATCGAGAACGCACAAAATTAATCAAGGAAGTTGCCCACCAAATAGATGATTATCTGGGATTGGGCGCAGAAAAATACTAATCAGCGCAGCTTTACTTTAATTTTCTAAGCAATCCCAATGATGGATTGTCGGGAATGTCGGAGTGACATGAAGAATTGCAGCCAGCACAGCTGATAGATTCGCCTTCAGGGGCTTTCCCCAGATTATAGAAATACTTGGCCGTATACCAGATGGCACCTGCCACAGCCAGAGTAACCAGCAAGATATCAATTAACTGAGCCAATTAAAGAGTCCTCCAAAATATGTAACTGCAAAAGCCAGTGTGTAGGCCAGAGCCAGTGAATAGCCGATTGAGAAAAAGGTGTATGCCCAGGTTCCTGTTTCGCGTTTGATGGCAGCTACTGTGGCAAGACATGGCGTGTAGAGTAAGGTAAAAACCAGAAAGCTGAGAGCCACCAGAGGTGTCATTCCAGAAGACCTTAACCCGCTGATCACACCTTGATTGCCTTCATCAACATCTTCTCCTACACCAAATAAAACACCATAAGTGGAAACTACAATTTCCTTGGCGACGAAACCTGTGATCAAAGCGACACTCTCGCGCCAGGTAAATCCCAGCGGTCTCACGATGGGTTCGAATATCTTCCCTACACGTCCAATCCATTTCTGCTCGGTGATATCCCCTATCTCCTGCTGACGGAGACTATATAATTCCATACTTCTCTCAGAAGACAATGCTTCCTGCAATAGCTGGAATTGTTGGTCAAGCTCCAGATAACTTGAGCTGGATTCATAGGCAATCATTTCAGAGTGGTATTCCTGGCGGTCTTTTTCAACAGACGATTTGAATTTTGATTCCAGATCTGTCAATTGAGAATCATAATCCTCGGTCAGGGTAGCTCTCTCGCTTACATAATCTCTATCAAGTTCGACCTCTGTGGGGAAATACCCTAGAACCCAGATAATAACTGAACCAACGAGAATGACAGTCCCCATCTTCTGAATAAACAGGTAACCACGTTCCCAGGTATGGAGAAAAAGTGACCTCAGCGTTGGGCGTTGATAGGGTGGTAATTCCAGAACAAAAGGTTTCGACATTCCTCTCAAAATGGTTTTACTGAAAAGTTTTCCACTGCCTATGGCAGCCAGAATACCTAGTACATACAATGAAAAAATAACGGTGGCGGCATTATCAGGAAAGAAAGCCCCAGCAACCAAAACATATACTGGTAAACGCGCTGAACAGCTCATGAAGGGATTGATGAGAACCGTGAGAATTCGATCTCGGCGCGATTCTAATATCCGGGTTCCCATAATGGCAGGGACATTGCAGCCAAATCCCATGATCATGGGGATAAAGGCTTTACCATGAAGACTGATATTGTGCATGATCCTGTCCATGATAAACGCTACTCGAGCCATATATCCAGAGTCTTCCAGCAGCGCGATAATGAAGAATAGTATAAAAATATTTGGTAAGAATACTGCGATGGCACCAACACCACCGATGACACCATCAACCAATAAACTGGCAAACATACTCTCGGGTAGTAAACCGGAAATAAAATTCATGAAGGCGACAAGACCTGTATCAATCCAATCCATGGGAATAGAACCGAGATCATAGGTCGCTTTAAACATGAGCCACATAAATAGACCGAAAATGGGCAGACCCAACCAGCGGTTGGTAAGTACGCGGTCAATTTGACGGCTGTAATCTACAGAATCCACCAGACTTTCGACGACGCATTCCCGTAAAGCTCCCTGAATAAAGCCATATCGGGCATGCGAGATAATCGCCCGGCCAGTGTCCTTAAATATTCCTTCGATCCGATCAATGGAGACTTTGGCTTGGTTAAGAATGTCCGCTCCATTATTATGCGTCCGAACTTCATCGCGAGTTTGTTTGTCTGCTTCCAAGAGTTTGATACTCGTCCACCTACTGTGTTTGTCTGTCACATCATTCACTTGAATGAGCAGATGAAGTTTCTCAATTTCCGATTCTATATCGCGAGGATAGCTAATGTCAATAAAGCGAGCCTTCAGAGATATCTCAGTACTGACCCGTAATATTTTTTCTTTTAAAAGATCAATCCCTTCGCCAGTACGTCCAACCACAGGCACCACAGGGGCACCCAAAAGGGTTGCCAGAGTATCTGCATCGATTTGTAGACCCTTTTCACGTGCCATATCCATCATATTGAGGACAATGACCAGGGGCTTACCTAGTTCTATCAATTGAGTCGTAAGAAAGAGATTGCGTTCCAGGTTGGATGCATCAATAATATTTACAACAACATTAGCTTCGTCATTTTCCAGGTATTGGCGAACTACCGTCTCTTCTGCGGAGAATGCAGCTAAAGAATACGTCCCAGGGAGATCGATGACATCAAATTTGGTATCCGAATAATTATAGTGCCCCGATTTCTTCTCCACGGTAACGCCAGGCCAGTTTCCAACCCGTTGTTTTGCACCCGTTAGTGCATTAAAAATCGTGGTTTTACCACAGTTGGGATTCCCAGCGACTGCAATATTGAATTTCATTCTAGTTAATGCGCTTCACAGCAATTTTTTGTGCATCCATACCGCGCAGCGAAAGATGGTAACCTTTTACAATGAGCTCCATTGGATCTCTGAGGGGTGCATATTTATCAACAGATATTTCGGCATCCCTGGTAAGACCCATTTCAATCAAACGCAGACGAAAACTTTCACTCCCACCGACTTCAATAATACGCCCTTTTTCACCTGGTTTAAGATCACTGAGACGTAAATCATTCTCATCGGAAATGTGTAGTTTATGACGGGGTCTTTTAAAATTAAACATAGAGGAGGAATTCCAGAGTCACTAAGTAATTAGGCATTTGAGATAGATTAACTTCTTATTTGTTTTTCTTACACTCAGAACAGATTCCGAAAATATGCATAGTATGAACAGAGGGCATAAAATCATGTTCTTTGCAGACAGATAGCTGCTGGGCTTCCATTTCCGGATTGAAGAATTCGATGACCTTCCCGCATTCTTCACATATGAGATGATCATGATGTTCATCCTCACCCTTACTGCGCTCAAAGCGCATACGCCCGTCACCAAAATCCAGCTTGGTGACTAAATTTTGTTCTACGAGAGCGTCAAGTGAACGATACACCGTTGCCCGGCTAACATTTTTTTGTTTTTTGAGCAACTCGAGGTATATCTCCTCAGCATCGAAATGCTCATGAGTTGCATCTAGCAATTTTAGCAAAGCTACGCGCTGATTCGTTGCCTTGAGTTCATGCTCCCTGAGTACCTGCTTTAATTCTTGATTTTTTGCTGCCGACATGACATGATCTCCTCTCACCTGGAAAATAAGAATGAATCTCATTTACGCAAGTGCAAATAAGTCTCATTTAGATTTAGAGGTGAAATATTACAGCATGCACACAGAGAATACATCCGTAGACAATTAGAGATGGATGGGCCTTTTGATTGGCTAGGGTTAAATAGAGAAGTAAGAATTAATCAGAAACATCAAGATTGGCGAACTTGGCGATCAACTTCTTTTTCACATTACCTTGAAACATCACCGTCACTTTTGCTTCTGGACCTGCCCCTTCAACGGTGAGAATTTTTCCCTTCCCAAAGATTTTATGACCAACCTGCATACCTACCACATAGACCCCAGGCTCATACTGATTGAGGGTGCCTAGCGCGCGTTTCATACCAGTAGTCTGTTTTGGCGCAGGCTTTGTGGGTTTGGTTCGAGTCACTTTTACTCCAGGTTTTTTTTTGCGAAATGCCTCTTGGGTAAAATCGCTGATGCTTCTTGTTGAATAGTCCAATAAATGTGCCGGTATTTCTTCAAGAAAACGTGAGGGACGACTATACATCGTCTCTCCATAGCGTTGTCTCATTTGAGCACCACTTAAATATGCACGTTCCATGGCTCGTGTCAAGCCCACATAAAAAAGTCTTCGTTCTTCTTCGAGTGCTTCATTATCATCAATTGAACGCTGTAATGGGAAGAGTCCGTCCTCCATTCCAGTGAGAAATACAACTGGAAATTCAAGACCTTTGGCACTATGAAAGGTCATCAGCGTAACCTGCTGTTTGTCCTGATTGAACTTGTCAATATCAGTAAGCAAGGCAACTTCTTCCATGTACCCTGTCAAATTGGGTTCTTCAGTCCTCTGTGCATACTCTGATATTGCGGAGAGCAATTCGTAGATATTATCCACGCGGACTTCACTTTCTACAGTCCCCTCTACTTTGTAATTCTTTACAAATTCGAGTTCATCGACAAAAGATCTGGCCCACTCCTCCAGACTTAGTTCTTTCAGGAGGCTGGAAAATTTTCCAATAAGCTGAACAAACTCAATCACACGATTAAAAGCTCTTGAAGTTAGCCCGTATTCTTGTGCGCGAGTAGCCGCACTAAAAAGTGATATTCCCTGATCAATAGCAAAAGCATTGATGGCATCCTGGCTGGTTTTACCAATGCCACGAGTTGGTTTGTTAATGATCCTCATGAAACTGATATTATCTAGAGAATTCATAATGAGCCTGAAATATCCCAGAATATCCTTTACTTCCATACGATCATAGAATTTGGTGCCCCCAATGATCTGGTAGGGTATACCATTTCTCCGTAGGACATCTTCAAGCGGACGGGATTGAGCATTTGTTCGATATAAAAGAGCGACATCCTGAAACGAGTGCTTATTACCGCGACACACTGTATGGATTTCATCAACAATAAGTCGTCCTTCATCCAGTTCATTACGACCTTCCAGTACTTTAATGACATCTCCATCACCACTTTCGGTGAAGAGTTCTTTCTCAGCTCGCTTTTCATTGAGTTTTACTACAGCTGAAGCTGCAGCCAGAATGGTTTTAGTAGACCGGTAATTCTGTTCAAGCTTAAATATCTTTGCACCTGGAAAGTGCTGCTGAAAGTCCAGAATATTTCCAATATCTGCTCCACGCCAGCCATAGATGGACTGGTCATCATCACCCACTACGCACAGATTCTTGTGCTCATGACTGAGCGCTTCTACAAACAGAAATTGAGCTTTATTGGTATCCTGGTACTCATCCACCATGATAAACCTAAACTGATCCTGATATTTTTTGAGGATATGGGGATTTTTCTCAAACAGCTCCAATGGTTTCAATAGAAGATCATCAAAATCCATGGCGCTGCTATTTTTAAGCTCAGACTGATAAATCGCGTAGATTTTTGCCACGGTATCATCAAAGGTTGACATAGCCAGATCAGCAGCTTCAGCTGGAAATATCATCTGAGACTTGAATTGTTTAATGTTGTAGAAGACTGAGTTAGGTTTGATGACTTCGGTTGAGATTTGGAGGTCCTTTAGGATCTTCTTGACCACTTTCTGTCCGTCTTCATCATCATAAATGCTAAAACTCTGCTCATAGCCTATATAAAGGGCTTCACGTCTCAGTATCCGGGCACAAATGGAATGGAAGGTCCCCATATTGATGTGAGAACGATCTTCACCAAGTATTTGCTTAATGCGTTCACGCATTTCTCCAGCAGCTTTATTGGTAAATGTCACAGATAAAATCTCATGGGGCTGGGCCGTCCCACTATAAATCATATTTGCTATCCGATGAGTCAGTACACGAGTTTTTCCACTACCAGCACCGGCAAAAATAAGAACCGGTCCTTCCAGGGCTTTAACCGCAGCTTGTTGTTGAGGATTTAATCCAGCCAGGACATTGTTCATCTAGAAGATCTCCGGCGTTGATAGCGATTCACTTTATTATTGTGCTCGCGGAGGGTTTTAGAAAAATCGTGAGCACCAGTGCCATCATTTTTTCCGACAAAATATAGATAATCAGTATTTTCAGGGTTAAGTGCTGCCATAATGCTGGCCAATCCAGGATTTGCGATTGGTCCAGGAGGCATTCCCCGTTTTAAATAACTGTTATAAGGATCATTTATAGAGAAATGCTTACGCTGGATATTCCCATTCCACTCGCCACGACGAACCAACATGTATATGATTGTGGGGTCACAATTTAGCAGCATATCCTGTTTAATTCGATTGTGATAGACCGAAGAAACCAATCGTCGTTCATCTTCTCTGGCAGTTTCCTTTTCGACCAGTGAAGCAAAGGTGATGAGTCTGTGGAGATCAAAGCCCATACTATCGGCTTTGTCAAGTATTTCCGAATCAATATTTTGTTTGAAATGCTCAACCAATTTTGCCAACACCATGAACTCATCACTATTTTCCAGAAAACGATAGGTCTCAGGGAAGAGTGTTCCTTCAAGATGGGTAAATCCTGGCCCTGCCATAGTGAGCAGTGTAGAATCTGTTAGAAGGTCCATCATCTTCAGCGAATCCAGATTTAATTTGCGACTTAGGAGTCCAACAATTTCATCAGAGCGTAAACCTTCTGGAATGGTAACCGTAATCTCTATAGCCTGGGCATGAGCGAGGGCTTCTATGGCTTCGCTATTGGTAAGACCTTTGTTAATAGCATAGGCACCTGGATAAATAGCCCGAGTTCTCTGAAGCAGCTTTGCCGCTATCTTGAAAGATTCGGGGGAAGAGATAATACCCGCATCATAGAGCTGCTGGGCAATTGAGCTTAATGAGCTTCCATCACGAATAACAATATGAGCCATTTCATCATCTGCGATCCCCGCTCTGGAATCGAATACGATATAGAGGCTGGTGATTGCCGCCAGAGTAAGAAAAATAAGAACTGTTAGAGCGTAGCGCAGGATCCTTTTCAAACACAAATTCCTTTCTGAAGTCTGTCAATATAGAAGGGGTCATTTGGCATGTCAACGAGTGTAAATAATTAAACAATTAAATGATTTTTATTTGCGCACCTATTTGTCACCATCTATATTCGCCGCGCTATGATAAGTGAAGGTAATAAAGGCACCCACCATTGGCTCTCTGAGTTACCTTTTTCGCGAATAAATTATTTTCTTTTCATAGCAGGGCTTATTGTCATTATTCTTGGATATGTTTTGATGGGTACAGGCGAGCTAAACAGCGTACAAGCGCTATCGGTAGCGCCCGTAGTGTTACTCATTGGATATCTGGTAATTATTCCAGTCTCCATCATGTACAGGAAAAAAGACTAAGCCATTTGAGATTTTTGGGATCGTAGTTCAGCTTGGTTAGAACGCCGGCCTGTCAAGCCGGAGGTCGCCGGTTCGATCCCGGTCGGTCCCGCATAAAGCTCTTGAGAAATCAGGGGCTTTTTTGTTTTTAATATGCATCACATCGAAATAAACGCATCTGTGAATGCCTGGTCCCGTTCATCTTGATAAATATTTCTTAATGCGGGCCAGACCTTCTTCAATCTTCTCCACATCTAGTGCATATGAAAATCTCACACGACCTGGAGCACCAAACCAATCCCCGAGATAAGTAATAACTTGATGTTGGCTATACATATTCCAGACAAAATCAAGCGGATTATCAATCTTTGGCAACACATAAAAGGCGCCTTCAGGTTTCCAGATATCCAGATCCAAGGATTGAAGACCCTGGAACAATAAATCTCGTCTTGATTCCCAGATTTTCAATTGATCTGCGATGAATTGCCTCGGCACTCTGGTGGCTTCTAGCGCCATCTCCTGCCCAAGAATATTGGTGTTCATTGAAGCATGGGTTTTAATAGCAATCACACGTTGGACGAAATCTGCATCCAGTGACCACAAATAGCCCACTCGAAAACCACACATCGCATAAGTTTTTGAAAACGAATTAATGGTGACTACATGAGGACCACTTAGTAGATAATTTTCTCGAACATAAATTAGTTCTTTGTAGACTTCATCAGAAATTACAAAAACGCCATGCTCAGACGAAATTTTTTCAATTTCTTTGAGCGTTCCTATGGATTCTACCCGTCCAGTTGGATTCGAAGGAGAATTGATTATAATAGCTTTACAGTCATTCACCTTCCGCCTAAAATCATCCAAATCGATTCGACCTTGGGAGGTTTTCAAATACACTGGTTCTAAACCGGAAAATCGAATTAAATGAGGATATGAATAATAGTAGGGTTCAGCTAGCAATACTTTATTCGATTTGCCATTCTCCATAGCTGCAATCACCCTGAGTGACAAATCCAGAGCTTCTGAAGCTCCATTTGTCACCACAAAATCTTCTGAGCCCGAATCAGGATATTGTTCAGCCAATGCTTTCCTGAGACTCTGCATTCCTTGTATGAGACCATATTTAAAATCTCTGTAATGTGGTAACATTTTGTAGACTTGGTCTGGTGGAGGTAAATCTGGCTGACCTGAGCCAAAAGAAATGATTCCGTTGCCCTCAACCCCTATAAAGCTTGCAGGAGATAGATCGTTTTTATTCATGAATGTTGCAATCCCTTCCTTAATAGGCGAAGCTAGCTCCAACAGTTAGGAATTCCGATTGCTATTTCCGTCATAAATAAAGTTTGGCACATTTTCATGAAGTATTTTTTCAATTTGGGTCATGGAACTCCCCCACTTTGACTAATTGAAAAAGCATCAAGATTTCTTATGTTATTGACCAATCATTTGGAGCCTCTGAACATGAATCTATATCAAAAGTTACTCACTTTGGTGCTTGTATCATTTCTGATGACTTGCTCAGCAAGCAAACCAGGGAAACCCGACCACGACTATTCGAACATGGATAGGACCACAAGAAAGGCCTACCAGGGAGTACAACGGTTCCTCGAAGCAAATACATCGCCTGATTCACCGCTTCGGTTGAATCAATACACCAGAATTGATACCATCATTGTTGATTCGGATTCCAAGGGACTAGAAATCCACTTTAATCGAAATTTTGCCAATATTCCCATTCGAGAAGATGTGGTAAATAATATTCACTCCAGTCTCCGAAATTTCCTGGGTGGAAAATTTAAAAACTATAGTTTGAAGGTTTATGCTGTTGATCACCTCATTGAAGATCTTATTCCCAATTATTTCCGTGGAAGCAAACGCAGCTATGACCGAAGCCGCATGCCTGCTCCAGAAGAAAGATCTTTACCATTGGTTCGTAACCTGAGTCACAAATGGAACCCAACTGCTGGTCTCTACAATCGTAATATTGCGTTGTGGCATAGTCACGGTTGGTACTACGAGCAGAAACTACATCGCTGGGAGTGGCAACGTGCTCGATTCTTTCAAACCGTCGAAGATCTCCTGCCCATGTCCTTTACCTTGAAGTACCTCGTCCCTATGCTGGAAAATGCAGGTGCTCAAGTTTTTATGCCCAGAGAACGGGATTTACAGACCAATGAAGTGATCATTGATAATGACACTCCCGATGTAAAACAAGCCTATCAGGAGTATGGTTCAAAATCGAGCAAGTGGCAAACGCTTAGCGAACCAGGATTTGCTATTGGGACCCCTCCATATGTGTCCGGGGACAATCCCTTTTTTATGGGAACATCCTGTCAGATCGAGGCTGACACCAGCGGAAGCGCAAAAATTCGTTGGATACCAAGTCTTCCAGAAGCTGGAAAATATGCAGTCTATATCACCTATACAGCTGCTGATTCGAATGTAACGGATGCCCACTATACGGTTTTCCACACAGGTGGAGAAACCGAATTCATTGTGAATCAACAGATTGGTGGCAGCACCTGGATTTATCTCAGCACCTTTGACTTCAATCAGGATTTGAATGAAGATATCCACCGTGTTGAACTTACCAACAAGAGTACGGAGTCTGGTCAATATGTCAGTGCCGATGCCATTCGTTTTGGTGGTGGTATTGGTAATATTTCTCGGGAAGGGCAAGTCAGTGGTCGCCCCAGATTTACTGAAGCCGCTCGTTATTATCTACAATATGCTGGAATGCCAGATACACTCATATACAATTTAAACGCAGATGAGAGTGATTATAAAGATGACTCTCAATGCCGGGCAGAGTGGGTCAACTATCTTCGAGGAGCACCCTATGGTCCCAACCGCGACCGCCAGGCTCCTGGATTAAAAATTCCCATCGATTTATCATTTGGGTTCCATACGGATGCGGGCTTCACTCGAAATGATACTGTGGTCGGTACGCTCTCCATATACAGTACTGATGACTATGAAGGGCTTGATGTATTTCCTGATTCCATGTCTCGTATGACCAATCGGGATCTGGCAGATATACTCCAGACCCAGATCGTCAATGATATCCGTGCAAAATATGATCCGGCCTGGACACGTCGTATGCTTTGGGATCGTGGCTATAACGAGGCATACAGACCCAACGTACCGTCCGTGCTATTAGAACTCCTCTCCCACCAAAATTTTCTGGATATGAAATTCGCCAATGATCCACGCTTCAAATTTGATGCAAGCAGATCTATATATAAAGCTTTTGTTAGATACATATCCACACAATGGGATATTGAGTATGTTATCCAACCCCTCCCTGTATCACACTTCCAGGCCACTTTTGCTGAGACCGGTGAACTAAATCTACAATGGCAGCCTGTACTCGATCCAATGGAAATTACAGCTTCTCCAGAAAAATATATGGTCTACACTCGTGTCGAGGATGAGGGATTTGACAATGGAATTCTAGTGGATGAGCCCAATCTGCGTATCAACTCACTTGAGGAAGGTATCATATATAGCTATAAGGTGACTGCCCTCAATGCAGGTGGTGAAAGTTTCCCTTCAGAGATTCTCGCTGTGTGCAACATGGGCGGAGACAAAGCACCCGTTTTAATTGTGAATGCCTTTGATCGAATTTCAGCAGCGAGTACTATTGAAACGGACAAATACCTCGGTTTTGTTGATCTCTGGGATGAGGGTGTTTCAGATGGTTATGATATGAACTATATCGGTTCCCAATATGATATCCTGGCCGATTCACCCTGGCTTGATGATGATGAGCCGGGGCATGGTGCCAGTTATGGAGATATGGAAACCACTCTTATTCCTGGCAATAGCTTCGATTTTCCCCATTTACATGGAAAATCATTGCGTGAAGCTGGGTATTCTTTTGTCTCATCAAGTGATGAAGCCATCTGGGATGGTCAATTGGAGATGAACGATTACTCTTTGCTGGACTTGATTTTTGGTGAGGAAAAAGAGGTTCCGGGACCCAAAGATTTCAGTCCCCGTGATTTTCGTGGTTTTCCAAAAGCATTTCAGGAAAAGATCACTGCCTACACACAATCTGGAGGGAACCTATTTCTCAGTGGTGCCTATGTTGGGTTCGACCTGTTTGACAATGGGAACGACTCCCTCGACATGCAATTTGGTGAAGAGGTCCTCAAATATAGATTTAGAACTGATCACGCTGTCAAGACTGGAAAACTCAGTGTCATTAAAAATGATTTCTTCAAATTGGAAAACCTGTTGAACCTTGAGTTTAACACCCGCTTCCATCCTTCATTATATAAGGTTGAATCTCCAGATGCCATTGAGCCCGTTGGTAGCAGTGCCAGTACCATATTGAGATATGCAGAAAACAATACCAGCGCAGCCATCGCAGCTTCCGGTGAGTCCAACATCATTGTTTTTGGGTTCCCTTTTGAAAGTATCCTTTCTGAGAGTGGCAGAGATGAGGTCATGGCATCCGTTTTGAAATTCCTGGATTCAAAGTAACTATCCATAATTAATGTGACCACGATACAACCAGATGGATCTTGATTTAAGAAACGATTACTGGGAAGATTCAGAGGCCAGGGAAGCATTTAAAGCGTTCATCCTGGATATCCATGGTCTTGATTTCTCAGAGTGGGAAACTCGTGGATATTGGGACTCCGAGTCTAGATTGCCTGGTATTTTATGATCGAGATGACGACGTGGTGAACGTCTATGATATCCTTGGTGAGTCCATCCCGGCATTTGAGGAAATATATCAATACATCTCCTCAGATTCGGATAGACAAATTGTTTTCCACTTCCACACAGACAAGTTGGGGATCAGAAACATACAGACTCAAGCTGTTGATGGGATTAACACCTTTGTTAAAGGGTCATTCCCAGTTTCAAATCCTGCTTTTCCATCCACATCAAGGGCTTAACTTCAGGCATCTGCTGGGAAGGGGCTATACTTTAGATCCTGCTGCAATCACTTCTGGAGTGACACCATCTTCAAACTGTTTAAAGTTTTCAACAAATTTTACAGCGAGATTTTGATAGCGCCTATTATAGTCTTCCTTATCAGCCCAGGTTGAAATTGGATCCAAAATCTCAGATGGAACCTCAGGACAACTCACCGGGATTTCGAACCCGAATACAGGATCTTCCTTGAATTTCACATCATCAGTTCCAGCATATTGAGATTTTTTCATTTCATCGCGTAATTGGCGCTTCATAACATCCCCAGGTTTTGTGATAATAATTGTCACGATTAGAATAATCGTGAGCTGTCAACATGCAAATAATTGTTTAATAAAAAAACTCCGCGATACACACGGAGTTTTAGGAAAAATAGGTGTCTCTCAAACTCAGGGAGATAGTTGAACTTTCAACCAGACTTCAAGATCATTCTGCCCCATGCTTGCTCCTGATGGACCACCGGTTTGTCGCATAGCACCTCTCTGGCCACCATCCATACTACTTGGTCTGCCACCTCTACCACCAGCACTCATTCCACCGGGATGCCCACCACTCCCACTACTCCTTCCAGATATTTCTGAAGTGGACTCGAGACCCAATCCTAGTTTCTGCATATCAAATTCCTCTCCTAAAAGGGTCAGGGGTATCTGATATTCAATAAACAATGTCTCATCAATGGAATTGGCTGTAGCTAATAGATCGGCAGGACCCAGACTTTTACCAGCCTTGGTATCAATTACAATCAGGGTGAGATCTCCATTAAATAGGTTTGATGGACTAAACCTGGTATCTCTATCCTGCGAGTCGCCTGCATTGTTTTGACCACGTTGATAAACATCAGGTCGTTTTCCGCGAGGCATTTTACTCTCAAATTGAATCCCAAGATTCTGACGTTTACCCCCTTTTGCATCCAGCCACAAAGTGAGTCCACCCATGGCCAGTTGACGTTGGAAATCTCTATCAATACTACTCACAGCGATGTATAAATAATTTCTATCGTGACTTACTCCTAAGGCGAAGTTTTCGCCATGGGGTATCTGAAATCGACCTGCCCATTCTGTTCGCTGTCCATCTGTTCTAAAATCTTCCGTGGCTGCTTCACTGAGAAATACGTTGCTACTGCAAGCATTCAATATGAGCACCAGGGTAATCAATCCTGCGATGTTCCAATTTTTGGTCATTACATTTCCTTCATCTATAATTATACATAACAAAGCTTTGACCTCAACAACGAGAAATGGTTAAGAAGTTATGATTTAGTTTTCCAGAAGCTGCGATATCCGCTTGATCAGGATAGCTGAGGCCTGTTGCACTTGTGATTCATCACAAAACCTACCCAATGAAATTCTGATGGTTCCCAGTTGATAGTTTAAAGGGATGTGCATGGCTTCAAGGACGCCTGAACCTTTCCCATCAGCACTATGACAGGCAGCCCCAGCAGAAATCAGGACTTCTTCCAGGTTGGCCAGAATGTCCAGGGCGTTCAGTTGAGCAAAACTGACACTCAACGTATTTGGCAATCTTGGTGTACTCGCTGCATTGATCCTGATTTCAGGAAATGCCTGTTTAAGACTAGCCTGCAAGCGATCACGTAAATTTTGCAGTCGAAGGTTTTCCGATTCGAGTTTCTGACCGGCAATTTCTGCGGCCATCCCCAATCCAACAATTTGGGCAACATTTTCAGTTCCGGCCCTTAAACCATTTTCATGATTGGCACCATGTATGAGAGGTTCAAGATCAATACCATCCCGGATGTAAATGGCTCCAACACCTTTGGGTGCATAGAGTTTATGGCCAGCTATACTTAAGAGGTCACAACCTAATTGATTTACATCAACAGGAATTTTCCCAACAGACTGGGCTGCATCTGTATGAAATATTGCACCAGCATCATGAGCAATTTCTGCTAGCTCATCGATAGGTTGAATACTCCCAATCTCATTATTAGCGTGCATCACGGAAACCAGAATAGTTTTTGATGTAATGATCTCGTCCAAATCCTGGATACTGACAACACCCTGACTATCAACAGGAAGATAAGTAATTCTGAAACCCTGATGCTGTAGGTATTGAACCACATTCAGGACCGCAGGATGTTCAACCCTGGACACAACAATGTGTTGTCCTTTATTTTCTCGATATCTGGCAATACCCTTAATTGCCATATTATTGGATTCCGAGCCACCAGAAGTGAAAATGATTTCCTTAGAGTTACACCCTAATAGACCTGCCACTTGTTTCCGGGCAAAATCAATGGCCTGCCGATTGTGTCTTCCAAGGCTGTGATTGGAAGAAGGGTTCCCAAAATGTGAGTGATAAAATGGTTCCATGGCATCCAGAACCATTGGATCTATGGGTGTCGTTGCATTGTAGTCGAGATAAATATTCCCATTGGCTAACAGCATGGTTCACTCCTTTCTACATAAGATGAATGAACGGGTAAAATTAACCTGAAGAGAGGTAGTCCCTTAGATAAATATGATGATCTTAACCTTACCGAATCTTAGTTGTCTAAAAGCACAGAAAATTGAAAGGAACCGTACGATGCACAAAATGACAAATCGCTTCATCCTCCCCCTACTCTTCCTCGCCTTAGCAATGCCCACTTTTGCCCAAAAGGGTCCAGCTAAAGATGGTTCTGGTCTGAGCAGGGGAGACAAACTCCAGGCATTGGAGTTGACTGCTGAGCAGGAAGATCAGATGAAAGATCTTCGCTATGCCAATGAGAAGGTTCTCATCCAATTGCGCGCAGACCTAAAAACCTCTCAACTCGAATTAAAAAAGCTTAAACGAGCCGATGAGCCTAACAAAAAGAAAATTTATGCTCAGATTGATAAGGTAGGCAAACAGCGCACCGCTATTGAGAAGGCTCGCGTTGATCATCAACTAAAGGTCCGTAAAGTGCTGACCGATGAGCAATTCAAGATGTTTCAGAAAAAAATGCAAGCCAAAGCGGGTCGAGGAGATCAACGAAAAAGTGGATCTCGCCGAGATCGTGGTGAAAGTCGCAGACCTTTTCGGAAGTAATTCTTCTTCCTCCCCAAGAAGTCAGATAAAAAAGCACCCCGACGTTTGGGGTGCTTTTTATTAGGATCAATCAAACGAATTAGCTGAGCGCAATTGTGTCTGATTCAAGTTTGAATAAAGTGATTTCAGAGGGTATTCCCAGACGTAGTGGAGGTCCCCAATAACCTGTCCCTCGATTCACATAGACTTGCATATTTCCATGCCGATATAATCCAGCATAATACTTATGAGCTTTTGCTACAGCCAGATTGAATGGCATAAACTGACCGCCATGAGTGTGTCCACATACCAGTAGATCAATGGCCAGTCCATTGGTCAGCTCAGCTGTACCAGGTTGGTGAGCCAGCATAATGCTTGGCATATCATCAGGAATCCCCTCCATGGCCTTCTGAGGTTCAGTTTTATGAGATTTAATACTGTGGTGAGCCATAAGATCTGTGACACCAGCAATGGCTAGGGAAGCATTCCCTTTTTTTAGAATGCGATGCTCATTATGGAGATGGATCATGCCCAACTCACCTACTTTAGTCACCCATTGCTCTGCACCTGAATAGTATTCATGATTACCGGTGACAAAATAAGTTCCATATTTGGATTTTAAATCGCGGAATGGCTCAACATCTTCGGATAGGCGCTCGACAGAGCCATCAACCATATCTCCCGTGAAAAAGATCAAATCCGGTTGGAGAGCATTGACTTGTTTGACCACCGTTCTGGCATAGTCAGCTTTGATGGTGGGACCAATATGTAAATCAGATATCTGAGCGATGGTTAGCCCCTGGAAATCGATAGGTAAATTGGTAATCGTGATATTCTGTGTAATAATAGTGGCTTTCCGTCTCGCCTGGAATAAACCAATACCACCCAGCAAAGAAGTCACGCCCACGATTCCCAGGTTCATTGACATGAGAAGAAACTGTCTGCGACCCGGATCCAGTTCAATACTGCTAGGGCTATTATTGCTAAATGATTTCAGGATTTTGAATGAAAGGGTACCCGTAACCCAACCCAGATCGCGAATTATAAAAGCGATAAACGCCAGTGAGAATAATCCCATGCCAATAAAGCCAAGCCACAAGAAACTATCGATGAGCAAATTCTCCAGCCCTCGTGAGCGGAATATCATACCAGCTATGGGAGCCAAGGCCATAAGGACAATAATTGCCCAATATATAAATAGACTCATCCCTGAGATTTCAAAAGGGGCAATTACTCTGGCACCAACATACCCATACAGGAGGGTCAACACGAATACGACTACAACAAAAAACACACTATTTCCTCTACCATTTCTTTCCCCAGGATGAACTAAATCGAAACCCGCAATGAATCAATTCATTTCTGAATCAAATTGCGAGGTGCATTCCAGCACTGCGATTATATATTGTGCCACGTTCATTTAAGCATTAATAAAATCTCGAGGTTGATCCTATGTCATTGCTACGTCAGGCATTCATGAAGTTCTGGAATCTGGAATTATACTGGAAAGTGTTTATCGGGATGGGTGCAGGAATTATCTATGCCCTTCTTCTCGGTGAAAAGGCAATGAACGTAGCACCGCTGGGTGATATGTTTATGCGATTGCTTAAAATGGTCATCGTACCCCTCATATTCTTTTCCATCACATCTGGTGTGGCAGGCATCGGAGAAAATAAAAGCCTGGGGCGTCTTGGTGCCAAAACCTTTGGGTATTACTTCCTTACCTCCATGTTGGCTATCCTGATTGGTTTGACACTTACCAATATTATTCAACCCGGTGTTGGTGTGGATATCAATGCTGGTGGTAAAGATTTTGATCCATCCAGTTTGAGTCAACCGGGAAGCTTTGGGCACATTCTGATTCGTATGATTCCGACGAATCCCATTGCAGCTGCCGCCAAAGGTGATGTCCTCTCCGTTATCTTTTTCTCCATCATCCTGGGAATGGCCATCACTGCCCTGCCAGAGAAACAGTACAAGTTTATGCACGAACTATTTGATACCTTTTTCAAGGTCATGATGAAAATGACACAGGGTGTGATCATGTTTCTACCCATTGGGGTCTTTGGTTTGATAGCCAAGGCAGTCGCCAGTACGGGCTTTACCCTCTTCAAGGCAGTGGGCTGGTACATGGTGACGATTGCATCCGGCCTGACCATTCACATTTTCATTGTGTTGCCAATTGTTTTCTTTCTGTTCACCAAGATCAATCCTTTGAAACATTTTAAAGCTATCGCTTCGGCCATGGCTGCTGCTTTTTCTACCAGTTCTTCGGGAGCCACACTGCCGGTGACCATGGACTGTATTGAGAATCGCGCTGGCGTCTCCAATAAGGTGACCAGTTTTGTCCTTCCGCTGGGAGCAACAATCAACATGGATGGTACGGCTCTATACGAGTGTGCTGGTGTCCTTTTCATTTCTCAGGCGCTTGGTTTTGATCTCAGTTTTGCCCAACAATTGCTTATCGTCATCACAGCCTTTCTGGCATCTGTAGGAGCAGCGGCGATACCATCTGCAGGCTTGGTCATGATATTTATTGTTTTGGATGCTGTGGGTCTTGGAGATCATCCTCAAGCCGCCATCATTGTCGGAACGATGCTGGCGGTTGATCGTCCTCTCGATATGTTTCGCACTGTTGTGAATGTTACCAGTGACACCATGGGTGCTGTTATCATAGCAAAATCCGAAGGCGAAGAAGTGCTTACGAAGGTCTAAGTAATACTCGATTCTCACGGCCCTTCAGCCTCGCTGAAGGGTCTACATAATCTTTATTTAAATCAAATTCAATAGCTCTAGGACTTAACCAGCTCTGGAACTAAATTTGGCGCATCGGGGGAATATTATGGTGCTTTTTTACAGATTTGACTGCAATGATGCTCGGCATTTTTTGAACGAGAACTAACCAACGGGAACCCAACTCCTTGCTGCTAAGGCAGGCCTTTCCCTCCCCCCGGGGATCAAGGAAGTCTGATCTTTAAGGGCGGTGCCCACCGTGAATAAACACGGTTCAAAAATGTCACATTGTTGCAGTTTTTTTTATCGGAAAATACCTGAACGCATATCCCCCTATTTCATGTTAAGACTAGTCCAGATTGAAGATTTTGATAGGCTCCAAAGCCTCAGCAGGGTCAATTCCAAAAATCTGAGTATAAAAATAATATTCACTCTCAATAGACTTGATCACCGTCGTGGATTTCCTGAAGCCGTGTGACTCTCCCTCAAAGGGCAGATAAGCGACTGGAATTCCGTTTTGTTTTAGAGCAGCCACCATGCTCTCAGCCTGGTTCGGCGGCACAACAGGATCATCCAGTCCCTGCATGAATATGACGGGACAGTCCAACTGGTCAGCGAAATTTAGAGGTGAACGATTAAAATAGAGCTGTTTTTCCTGTGGGTAAGGTCCAATCATGCTATCCAGATATCGACTTTCAAATTTATGGGTGTCCTGAGCTAACAGAGTTAAGTCCCCAACCCCATAGTAACTGGCTCCAGCTTTGAATACGTCCATAAAGGTGAGAGCAGCCAGTGTAGTATATCCTCCAGCACTACCACCCTTGATGATGAGTCTTGCCCTGTCAACCAATCCAGCATCAGCCAGATATTTAGCGGCCGCAGCACAGTCCTGGACATCTCGAACCCCCCAATTCCCTTTGAGACGTTCACGGTATGCTCGACCATATCCTGTTGAGCCACTGTAATTCACATCAACGATAGCAAATCCACGGGTGGTCCAGTATTGAATGGCCAGACTGAATGCACCTGAGCTGTTCCCTGTGGGACCACCATGACTCAGGACGATGAGTGGAGGGAGATCTTCTGGAGGTGCTTCATAATTGGGGTTTTTCGGTGGATAAAACCAGGCATGGGTCATTTCATCAGAAGCGGTTTCAAAACTGATATGTTGGGATTTAGATATATAGGAACCATCGATATCTGTATCCGCGGACTTGCGCAAGGTCCTGGAGGTATTTGTTACCATATCCATGGTCACAATTTCACCCGGTTGGGAGTCTGTATAACCAATAAAGGCAATCCGGTGTTTTGATCCTCTAACTTGATCAATACCGGTATAGGGTGTACTGATATCTTTGAAAATACCTTGATTGACATCGATTCTAACAAGTTTTGAACCTGACAGGTCGCTATATGCAGCCACCAGATCACCAGAATTCAGCACAGCATATTTACTCATGCCAAATACCCACTGAGGAAGTCCGAATTCAGCCTGCTTCTCCAGAACGCATGTGACCTGAGAATTGGAATAGCGATAAATATTCCACCAACCATTGCGATCCGAGACAAAGTAAATACTGCCATCGGGATCCCAGAGTGGTTGGAATATGGATTCGGTTATTCCACCAGCTATCTCCTGAATACCAACAATATTCCCCTCATCATCTAAGTCAGCCAAACGGAGTTGAGTTCCATCCCAGGGCATATTGGGGTGATTCCAGGTCAGGAATAGGAGCTGGGTTCCATCTGAGCTAAGCTGTGGATTGGAATAGAAATCGAATCCTTCAGCTACAATTTGGAACTTGCCTCCATTGAGAGCGATTCTTACGAGATAATTCTCAATATTCTGGGTGTCAGAATGATCTTCTCCGACAGCATAAAGCAAATCTCTTTTCTGATCTAAAATCATATCTGCAAACCGATATTCTGGTTTGTGGGTAACCTGTCTGGTCTCACCATTTGCAAGAACTTCATAGATCTGTTGATCAGAATTGTTTATATAAAACCTGTAGCCGCCAGCATTGAGAAATGCTCCACCACCATACTCATGGGCACGTGTTCTAACATCGCTATCAGGGGGGGTGATCTCATGGATATCACTACCTGACCAATGCATAAGGGCTGTGCGTCCCTTTTCGGCAGGTCGTCCTTCGGTCCAGGTGACAGAATCTCCATCAATTTGGATTTGTCCTAACCGTAAGCTGCTCTGTACCAATGTTTTTCCAGATATGGGAGATTTCCAGGAACCGTAGGGTTTTTGCATCATTTTTCTATACCTTTATAGTCGGAACACTGATAAATGTCGATTTCTCGAACCAATTTTCCGAAGTTTTCAATCCGAATCGTCTTCAATTTCTTTACGTCACCGAAGTAGGGTGTGATTTTTTTAGACTTAAATCGATATTCGCGACGATTGTCCACCACTAGCAGGCCCGTTCTTCCTTTAAGCTTCTCTTCTTTGGGCCAAACGTCAAATTGGAGAGCGTGTTTGCCGATAATATCCTGAGCATAGGTCCTGGGTTGATCTGGCAGGTAAAATTTCAAGAGCGAACTGGCTTTATAATTGGTACTAAAAATAAAGGGATTGTCTCCTTCAGCCTTGAGTGAATCTTGAAGAGCATTCACCTCATTAGCTGCCTGCTTCCAGCCACTCCAGGTATTACCCTCTCCCAGGGGCACATTGGGAACAGCCACAACTGAGATGCCTATCCCCAGGAATATAATTGAAGAAAAAATACCTGTGCGCATACGATTGAATCTGTTGGGAGATTGGAAGAGGTAGTAAATCCCTAAAATAATGAGAGACCAGTACGCCGGAGCCAGCCAATTCATTTTAACCAGACTGCGAAAACTGACAGCTATGAAGAAGGCTGAGGTGACTAAACCACTGCTCAGGAGAAGTAATAATTTATCTTCTAGACCCGAAAAGAGCTTCCGGCCATATCGAATCAGGGTAGCAAAAACTACAACAAATAAATAGGGGGATAAAATGAAAAATTGTGAGCCCAACAGCTCCCCAAAATGTTTCACTTTCCAATGCCCCATCCCTGAGGCACGTTCTGATCCCTGGAAGGCGAAGGACATCCACTCGTGTTGAGCATTCCAGATCAAGACGGGTGAAAACACCAGAATTGCCAGGAGCACTCCAAGATAGGGATGTGGAGTGAGTAGCCATTTCCTCTGCTCTTTAGAGATGACAATAAAAAGAAGGACAGAGGGCACCAACATAATCCCTGAATATTTCCCCAGCCAGGCCAGGCCCATAAACAGTCCAGCAAAATACCACCATTTGGGATTCTTAGACTGAACCAGCTTCCACAAGGCATAGATCGTGGCTGTCCAACAAAAGAGCAGTGGTGTATCCGGCGTGATGACAAATCCATAGAGTTCGAACACGATTGAGGCATTGAGGGCCAATAATGTCCAGAAAGTTTGGCGTGTATTGTCAAACATCTCCTGTATCATGACTGCCCAGATGATGTTCATACCTAAATACCAGAGTACGGCAGCTAGCTTAATCCCAAATATGGTCTGACCAAAAATCAGGGTAGTGAGCCAAATGCTGTAACTTGCCAACGGTGGATGATCAAAATATGAAAGAGCCAGATCTCGGCTCCAGCTCCAATAATACGCTTCCTGAGGTGTCAAAGGGAGGATGATGGCCAGGAATAAACGAAATATTGAAAATCCCAGAATAATCTTCCAGGCACTGGTTGATATACCTAAATAGCTTTCTTTTAGTGTGATCTTATCGGACATGGGAAGATTCCTATGCTTCTCTGGATTGGCTTCAGGCTAGAAGATAGGAATACGAATTCGTATGTCGACTGATATTGTTTTTAATGGGTGAAAAAGAAGGGATGTACTGGGCATCCCCTGATGATCAGGTCAAAAAGTGTTAATCACGACCGCTATTGTATTTAAGGCGTTCTACTACGATGTTGCGATTGGCCTTACCTTTATATGCTTCTTGAGAAACAATATCTTTGCGTCCAGGATATCCAGCCTTTGCCAGCGTCGTGAGTTGCTCTTCATCTTCATTATTCGGGCAGAAGGCACAACCGTGATCACCTACATCATCAAGTTCATGAGTCGCGGCACAGGAACTGTGGACTTTATTCTCTCCTGTAAGAATCAGAGCAATACTCATCATAAGCATGGCTCCTCCCACTACGAGTAATGTATATAGAAATATCATGACTAGCCTTTCACCTCGTAACCTTCATCGCTCAAGTATACACGGAAACGATCCCGATGTTCACCCTGAATTTCGATTCTTTCATTTTTTGTCGTCCCGCCGGCACTTACGAGATTTCTTAGCTGTTTTGCCAGTGTCTTCATGTCAGGAACGCCTTCCATATCATACAAAATGGTAGTTGGTTTCCCTTTGCGCTTTTCCATACGAAGACGTACAATCTTATTGCCACTCACCCGTTTTCTGGATAAACGGTCATCGGCGGCATTGAAGGTCCACCCTTCACCCACACTGATTCTATTTGATTTCTTACGACTCATACGCGCATAATCTATTCTTGGCTGCACCGATTAAAACAAAAAGGTCCCGAATGCAAGCAGACAGGACCTTTTCAATCTAACCTATGGCTCGAAGCCAGTCGTTAGAGACTCTTTTTGACAGCCTCTTCCATTTCCTTAATTACTTCTGAATTCAGGATGGAGGCTAATGTTGGCATACCGATTTCCTGTAGCTTATAAGTCACTCGAACTGAAGGTTTTTCGATATTGATGATGCGTCGCAAGTCAATGGGAGTTCCAATCACTACTGCTTCGCATTCAACCTTATTAATGGTGGTTTCAAGATCTTTCATCTGTTCTTCACCATATCCCATGGCTGGCAAGATCTGACCAATATCAGGATATTTTTCGAAAGTTTCAGAAAGTTTACCAACGGTCCACGGTCTTGGGTCAACCAGACTCGCGGCACCATATTTTTCAGCAGCTACAACACCAGCGCCATAAAGCATTCCACCATGGGTCAGGGTTGGACCGTCTTCTACAACCAATACGTTTTTACCATAAATCACGTCTTCATCATCCACAGAAACAGGCGATGCAGCATCCACCACAATGGCCTCAGGGTTGACAATACGGATATTTTCACGTACCGTGGCAATATCATCAATATCAGCAGTATCAATTTTATTGATTATGATGACATCAGCCATGAGGAGATTGGTTTCACCTGGATAGTAAGTCAATTCATGTCCAGCTCGATGGGGATCCACAACGGTGATCATGATGTCAGGCATATAGAATGGCATATCATTGTTACCACCATCCCAGATGATAATATCAGCTTCTTTTTCAGCTTCCCTGAGAATGGCTTCATAATCAACGCCAGCATAAACAACCGTATCGTTCATGATGTGTGGTTCATACTCTTCCATCTCTTCGATGGTACAATCATGTTTCTTGAGATCAGCCAGCTCCGCAAAACGCTGTACTTTCTGTTTTACGAGATCACCATATGGCATGGGATGACGGATGGCTACGACCTTTTTACCTTGAGCTGTAAGATGATCACAGACAGCGCGTGTAGTTTGGCTCTTACCACAGCCTGTACGAGCCGCACAAATAGCGATTACAGGTTTGGTGCTGGGAATCATGGTCGATTTGGCACCCATAAGGCGAAAGTCTGCACCGGCATAGTTCACGATGGCGGCTTTTGACATGACATATTCATATGGAAGATCACTATATGAGAAAACAACTTCATCTACGTCAAGATCATAAATCAGATCTTCAAGTTCTTCTTCATCGTGGATGGAGATGCCTTCTGGATAGAGGCTTCCTGCTAATTCTGCAGGATATTTTCTACCGTCAATATCTGGAATCTGCGTGGCGGTGAAGGCAACCACATCATAGTCTTCGTTGTCCCGGAAAAAAACATTGAAATTATGAAAGTCGCGTCCGGCTGCGCCCATGATCAATACTTTTACTCGATCGCTCATTGTATCTCCTTTATGTAATTATTTCTAATTTGAAACAAAATCTTCAAGATGAATCAATGCAAATTTCCCGCCAATAATGGCAAGTTTGTAATGCAAATATTATAATCTTTTTTATAAAAATATATAGAGAATGTTAGGCTTTATATTGGCCATCCATTCTTAAAACAATTAATTAGTAATTGTCTTTGCTGCCGGGAACATTGGGAAATAAGGCTCCTTCTTCACGATATGCGAAGTTCGCCAGTTCAGGATTCTTTTCCAGCTCAGTAATAATTTTTGAGATTTCACCCTCCATATAGGCGAATTCCATATGGCGGTAGAGGCGCTTCCGATACTCTGAGGCGCCAGGGAATCCCTTGAGATACCAACTGAGGTGTTTCTTAATATAATTGGTGGCCCGCATGTCACCCATGGTAACTGCTTCCAGGTATAGATGACGATGACATAATTTCACACGGTCAATCAAGCGAACCGCTTCGGGTAGAATCCCTGTTTCAAGATAATCATTGATTTCTCTGAATATCCAGGGATTGCCTAAGGCCCTTCGACCAATCATGACTCCATCACAACCGGTTTCATCTATCATGCGCTTTGCATCCTGTGCACTTTTGATGTCACCATTGCCTATGAGCGGAATGCTGATGGCTTTGCGAGTTTCGGCAATTAGACTCCAATCTGCTTCACCAGTATACAACTGCTTGGTCGTACGTGGATGGAGGGTCAAGGCTGCAATACCAGCGGCTTCCAGGGCTGCAGCAGCTACCGGAGCGACTATACAACCGTTATTCCAACCAGATCGAATTTTAGCAGTCACTGGAATGGAAACGGCTTCCACCACGGCTCGGGCAACTTCATCCATGAGAGGTAAATCTCTCAGAATGGCAGATCCCGCTCCCTTCTTTGTTACTTTAGGCACGGGGCAGCCAAAATTCAGGTCAATGAGATCAGGCTTGACAATGTCCTCAATATATTTGGCACTCCTGGCTAGAAGTTCTGGGGTTTCTCCAAAAATCTGCACACCGATGGGACGCTCTGACTCGGTAAACTTCATCATATCCAGAGTTTTCCGATTCTCACGGATAATGCCATTAGCAGAAACAAATTCAGTATAGACCAGACCAGCACCTTGCTCTTTGCAGAGTACCCGGAAGGGATGACCTGTGACACCAGCCATTGGAGCCAGGAAGGCTTTCGATTTTATTTGTATGGGTCCAATCTTAAACATCTCAGACATGTTATTCCTAGAGGTCTTGGTCAACAACTAGTTTGTATTGATTCCCTGAGAGGTTATTTGATGATATCTGATCGATTTTAAAAAGTTTTCATGAACCAGGATAATTAAGTGAATTCTTCTATAAGTTCTGCTGCTGCCTGCACCAGGCCAGGGCAAATTGTTTGGGAAGTATTTTTGAGTTTTGCTTCGAGCTGACCTTCAGGAATGCTGACATCACAGCCTAACAAGTCCCGACATAGAATTGACCCACATTTATTTTCAAATTTGTTAGTGAATTCAAGTATCCTCTGATTGATATGATCTTTTGACGTGGTTGTCGAATCTGAAGGCTGATAGTCCAAACCGAGCACCATAATGGATCCGCTGACAGCCCCACAAACTTCAGCCCTACGCATTCCACTGCCAAAACCACTGGCAACTCTGAGGCAATCATCCTCAGAAAGACCTCGTTGTGGGCCATAGGTAACTATGATGGATTGAGCACAATTATATCCATTATTAAACTTACTGATGGCATCCTTTACCTTACTCATAGGAAAGACCTTTCCCTTTTAAATTTTCGCGATAATTCTCTGACCTTTTTCAATCAGCTCATCGTGGTCTTCTGGAATATGAAGATTATTCAGTACATTTAATGTATGTTCTCTCAATCTGCTCAAGGCATCAGGAGACCACTCATCTTGCCACTGATTCAGTGAATAGCCTGGCCAAATATGGCTGTGTTGCTCATGGACATCACGATATTGAGCAAGAGTTGCTTCAGACATTAGGAAGCTTCCTCCTGGCCCCACCGAATGAATATCTTTTATCATATCAGAAGATTCACCAATTGAAAAACCATGGGCAAATTGCCGAACCTGGCGAATCACTTCATCAGCATAGACCACGGTGGTGGGTGAAAATGCTTGAGAGTCAAAATTGCCTCCAACAAAGGGAGCCAACCCAACCTTACCTACTGAGCTGGTGAGATGGTTCATCCACAACGTACCACTGGCTAATAAATCGGCACCCCATCCGGTGCCACTACCGGAGGTTCCTGCGTGTGGAATTTGATAATGATTCATCATCTCGGCACAAGCTAGATTGACCAGCATGGTCTGCGATGTGTAGGCGGAAATCATATTCTGCATTTCGAAAACTGAAGGTAGGCTACCCAAAATGATTGGCGTTCCAGGTTTAATTAGTTGAGAGAATACCAGACCTGCTAATAATTCTGCATTGAGCATAACCAGAGTGCCTTCTGCGCTGATTGGTGCTGTAGCGCCTGACATCCCATAACTGGAAAAGATGAAAGGTAAACCCCGTTGAATGGTGGTCAGTATCTTATCGGTGGTGTCCTCGTTGAGAACGAGGGGGGTGATTGGGTTAAAATATGGAAGTAGGAAGGGTTTTTCTGAGAGATCACCGTGAAGACGCTCAAGCATGTCCAGTGCCAGGTCAAACTGTTTTGGTTCTGAGATTAATATGCTGAGTGGTTTGTTCGTGTTGGCTATCATCTCCAGGGTAGCAGTCACCTCACTCACAGGGGAAGCATCGTTTTGGATCACCCCGGGAGTTGAAACCAGATCAAATTGAGTCAGGGTATTGCCCAGTGCTGTGGCAAGTTCAGCATGCTTCCGCGTGAAGGGAGTAGCCGAGTCATTTTCAGGATTCTGATACCAGGAATTGGTCACACCAATTCCATAGATTGTTCCAGATTCCTGATTCTCTCCCAGGGAGAAAGCATGGACTCCTTCTCTATTATACATATTTACATTTGACGGGACAGATTGGAGAGCTTGTTCCACTAATTCCGGGGGTATGCGTACAATATTGTCTTTAATAGTACAGCCGGATGCCTTTAAATAGACTCTACGAGCTTGCCCTGAGTCAACTCGTAAACCGGTGTGGGAGAGGACTTTAAGGGAATCTTGATGGACTTTTTGGATTTGTTCTTGATTTAGAACAGAAATTTGGGGTCTTATGTCATGCATAGGAGATGACGGACTTATCTTTGCTTCTTCCCTTTGTGTTCCTGGCTATAGCGTTTTTGTTCTTTCCTCACACCCTTCCACCTCTCCTTTTCAGCACGGTCAGCACCAACATCCGTCTTTCGCTCGAGATAAGTGAGTTCCTTTTTCAATTTTTTATAATTGTTAATTCTTTCTTCAGAGATGTCCCCATTTTTAACGGCTTTCATCACAGCGCATCCAGGCTCTGTCTCGTGGGAACAATCTGAAAATCGACATGCCGAAGCAAATTCATCAATATCAGCAAAACTTTTATCCAGGTTGTCGTCCTGTCGCCAGAGTTGAAGTTCACGCATCCCAGGTGTATCAATCAGACAGCCACCCGTGGGTAGAAAGATCAATTCACGATGGGTGGTGGTGTGTCTGCCCTTACCATCCTTCTCACGAACCTCAGCGGTATGGAGTAGCTCATGACCTACAAAATGATTGATAAGGGTGGACTTGCCGACACCAGACGAGCCCAGGAGAGCTATGGTTTGACCTGGAGCAATATATTGATGAAGATTGCTGAGACCTATTTGCCCCTTTGCACTGACGGCATAGATGGGCACATCCTGGATTCTATCCTGCAGAGATTCAATAATAGGTTCGGTAAATTCTACCAGATCCGCTTTGGCCAGGATGATCACCGGTTTAGCCCCACTTTCAACTACGAGAGCAACATATCTTTCGAGGCGGGCTGGGTTCAGGTCCGTTCCAAAGGTGGAAACAATCCAGACGGTATCCAGATTGGTAGCCATAACCTGTTCGTTGGAATTCTTTCCAGCAACTTTACGAGAAAATGTGGACTTTCGTGGTAAAACACCACGAATAGTAGCTTTACCTCTTGCATCAGTCTCATCCACAACCACCCAATCCCCGACGGCTGGTAGTTCTGTTTGTCTGAAGGGAGCATGGTAAAGCCTTCCGGCTGCTTTGGCGGAGATATCCACCTCACCGGTATGAACCTTATATTCGCTGCGATGCTCAGAGATGACCCGGGCTGGAATCCCGCGATTGTCCTCTGCCAGGGCCAGTTTTTCTACCCAGGTTTCATCCCAACCATAATCTTCAAGACTCATTCTTCACCTACTTTGCTCATTAATCAAAATCCTGTTGCCTTTCATTACCAATTTATGGATCGATGCACAAAGTCATACATTCAGCCAATTTAATTGAATATCAATATTGATCAGCGAGCACAATTTTCAAGATTCGCTCGACCTGAATATACTCATAGTTCACTTTTTGCTTTTTGCCTGGAGATTTGAGTTTTATCCACTTCTCTGACAGCTCCAAAATGGTTCCCTTTGATTGGAGTGCAAATCCTTCAATAGGGCTGTAGTGGATTGTGACTTCTTTGTTCTTCAGCTCAGATAACATAACATTTTTTTCCTTTGTACTGACACATCTCTATTAAAAACCCGATCACTCCTCTTTCCCAATTTTTCCTCGATGATAATCGGACCAGAAAAAGGTGGTTTTAGCCATCTCTTCCACACCAGGTATATGTTCCTCAACCTGTTTCTTTTTCTTCATCCTCAAAAGAACTGATATGGCTGCAATTAAAAATATCAGGATGCCAAAGAGTATGAGTATCAACGTATACTTACTAATATAAATCGACATCTATTGATACATCCTCCTCAATAATTGCTTACTCATACCAATCAAATTTAATTGCTGACAACTGCTATTTCACCCTCGCTCAGCGTCAGGGATATTTGTCCTTGTAATAATTGAGCAGCCAGTTCTCCATACAATTCCCAACGCCATCCCTGGGACAATCTGGTTCCCGCACCCAGGGTCAACTGTTCCAGGTCTGATTTAGAGGCAATGAGCTTGGGGGCAACATTATTTTTCTCACATACATGCGTAAGCAAGGCCCTTAGAAGAACGATAGCATTACTATTAATTCCCTCATCGTTGGAATTGTCCTGAACTGGCGGGCATTCTGAAAGGGGTAAATCCTTTGCCTTTTGAATGCTCCTCAGAATGTCTCGTCCAGTTTGTCCTTGGGCATTCCCTCCAATCCCCCGTGCACGAGCTAGATCCTGTAAATTCTCAGGTGGGTTGGAAACCAGATCACGCAGGGCAAGATCCTTGATCACCCAACCGCGAGGAATGTTCTGGATTTTTGCCCGCTCCTCCCGCCAGGTAACCAATCCGTGGAGCATAGCCATGCGCCGTGGTGTCATATTTCTTAATTTTAACTTTTTTGCCTGGGTTTCTGGTCTGAAGTCAAAGCGCTTTGTATCAGAAAGATTCCTCATCTCTTCAGCTACCCAGGTGGCTCGTCCCTGTTGGTCAATTTTATTCTGGAGACGCTCATACACCTTACAGAGGTGTGTAACATCTGCCTCAGCATATTCAAGATGTCGCTCTCGCAGTGGTCGTTTTGACCAGTCAACAATCTGCGAGCTTTTATCTATTCTAGCTTTGGCTAAGGTTTTGACCAGTTGAGCATAGGATACTTGATCACCAAAACCACAGACCATGGCGGCTATTTGAGTATCAAAAATAGGTGTGAGCGGGAGTTTGAAATCATTCCACAATATGACCAGGTCTTGCTCAGCAGCATGAAAAACTTTCACTATATCTGGATTTCTCAGGAATTGGATGAGAGGCTCAAGATCGATATCAGCCAACGCATCAATGACGGCAGCATGGGAACCGTGAGCAATCTGAATCAAACAGAGTTGAGGATAATAGGTTTTTTCGGAAAGAAATTCAGTATCCAAAGCTACATAGGGTGGTGTTCCCATATCGTTTATAAATTTAGCTAAATCTTTACTATTGTTGATTAACAAATGAATGAGTCTCCCGATTGGTTTCATGCAATGTAGTTTGAAACAGTTAATTATCCGAGCGAGCTCTCAGATTGATAAACCATTTTGTAAGCTGGAGTAAGCGGGACTATAGAATTGACTTGTAGGTAGCGTTACTGGACGCAACCATTGAGGACTCAATCCAGAATAAAATCGTATAGGTCATTGTCTGTTTGATCATTGGATTCTATAGGCACTCGCAACACCCCCTTTGTTTGCGCTGACTAATTGATAACTTCAAGTCCAACATACCATCCCCATTAGCAAGTGGGAGTGATTATAATTTGGTCTTCCCAACTCATAAACTAATACATTCAGTAATCTCATTAACTTGGAGTGAAATATTCTTTGACACAGGGGCATGTCCGTCTATATTTGCGCGCTTTAGAATGGGAGTATGAAAATGGCAAAACGATGTGATATATGTGGAAAAGGTCCAGTTACGGGCAACAATGTGAGTCACTCACACAAAAAATCTCGTCGCAGATGGTTACCTAATCTGCAGCGTGTTCGTGTTTCCGTCGATGGACAGACAACACATAAAAAAGTTTGCACAAGCTGTATCAAGTCAGGAAAAGTAGTTAAAGCTGCCTGATTTTTTTCAATATCTAGAAAAATTTTAAAAGCTCCGTGATAAACGGGGCTTTTTTATTTCTATTCTAACCTACAACTTCGATCTATTTCCTGAACGCTGAGAATAATCTAAAAAAACTCGGGACCGGCGCTTTTTTTGTACCATTACTTCTAATACCGCCTAGCTTTTTCCATGTCTCATACCTACGATTATATCATAGTGGGATCCGGTTTCGGCGGATCCGTCTCAGCCCTCCGTCTGGCAGAAAAAGGTTACTCTGTGGCCGTCATCGAAAAAGGCAAACGTTATATGCCTCAAGATTTTGCCAGAACCAATTGGAACTTCCGCAAATACTTCTGGTTGCCACAACTTAAGCTCTATGGAATCCAATGCCTGACCCTTTTGAAACATGTTTTTATTCTGCATGGATCAGGGGTTGGTGGGGGTAGTCTAGTGTATGCAAATAATCTCCTTGTTCCACCTGATGAAGTCTTTAAAAAACCTGAATGGGGTCCAGGAGACTGGAAAGCCATATTAGCAGCCCATTATTCCACGGCACAACATATGTTGGGAGCCACACCCAGTCCTACACTGTCCCCTACCGATGAAATGCTCGCTGAAGTGTGCAAAGAACTCACTGGTGAAGACACATTTCATATCAATGATGTTGGTGTATTCTATGAAAGTACTGGCGAGGAGGTCCCTGATCCTTTTTTCAATGGTGAAGGTCCTCCCCGCACAGGTTGCACCCTCTGCGGAGCCTGCATGGTGGGTTGCCGGGATGATGGAAAAAACACTCTGGATAAGAATTATCTCTATCTCGCCGAAAATCTTGGTGTGGATATCATCCCTGAAACAGAAGTGACCCAAATTTTGAATCGCGGCAAAGGCTACCGCATTCTGACTCGCAAGAGCACCGGCTTTCGGCATAGCATTAACACTTACTCATCCCCTGGCCTCATTCTGGCCGGTGGGGTTATGGGAACTGTCAAGCTGTTGTTAAAATCCCGACAAAACGGTGACCTCCCCCATCTATCGAATCGATTGGGTGACCTGATCCGGACCAATTCAGAAGCCCTTATAGGGGTTAAAACCAACAAAAAGGATATCAACTACTCCAAGGAAATTGCCATTACATCAGGGATTTATCCGGATAAGGATACCCATGTTGAAGTTGTACGGTATCCCAAGGGCTCAGATGCCATGGCCATGTTGACGACCCTCCTGGTTGGTGGTGGCGGCTGGCTGCCCAGACCCATCCGGTTTTTGGGAACCGTCATCCGACATCCACTCAAAGCCCTGGAAGCACTTAACCCCTTTAATTGGGCCCATCGTACCGCCATCCTCCTCGTCATGCAGACGGTTGAAAACTATATGCAATTTGATTTTAAGCGACGGTGGTGGCGTTTGGGTCGCAGGAGTATGAACTCCACCAAGGCACCCGGTGTCCCCATGGTTCCTACCTATATCCCCATCGCTAATAAGGTTGCAGAAAAAATGGCTGAGAAGATGGAAGGCAATGCCTATAGCGTCTTGCCTGAAGTTCTATTCAATGTGTCCTCAACCGCTCACATTTTAGGTGGCTGTGCCATGGGAAGTTCGGAACATGATGGCGTTTGCGACTTTGAAGGTAGGGTGCACGGCTATGATAATATGTATGTTGTGGATGGATCGGTGATCCCGGCCAACCTGGGTGTGAATCCCAGTCTGACCATCACTGCCGTAGCGGAATACATACTAAGCAACATTCCAAAAAAATAAATGAAAGTAATATGACTGAATCCGAAATAACTACACCTCAATCCGCTGGAACGACTCACTCGGTGCAATCGTCCCCGGCGCTGGCTTGTTATGGCTTATCCAAGCGCTTTAAAACCATCCAGGCTCTTGATGATGTGAGTCTCACGGTGCCCCGAGGATCCATCTTTGGATTTCTGGGTCCCAATGGAGCAGGCAAATCGACCCTCATCAGAGTCTTTGCGGGGCTGATAGCTGCTGACAAGGGACATTTTGATATTCTGGGTAATTCCAGTCTCAAAGGTCACAGTGTTCGAAAGGACATGAGTGCTCTAGTAGACAGGGCGGACTTCTATAAGAACCTCAGCGCCTATCAAAACATGAAGATTCTGGGCAGAATCACCGGGCATGATAGTGACGAGCACATCAATGAATTGCTGGATTTACTGGGATTGTATGAACGTCGTAAGGACAAGGTCAAAACCTTTTCTCAGGGTATGAAGCAGCGTCTGGGTCTGGCTCAGTCTCTCCTTCCCAACCCCAAGCTTTTGGTACTGGATGAGCCCACCACGGGTCTTGACCCACAGGGAATGCATGAAATCCGGGATTTTATTCTAAAAATTGCAGCAGAACAGAATGTGACCATTTTTCTATCCTCCCATCTTCTGCATGAAGTGGAATTGATCTGTTCAGATATAGCTCTCATATTTAATGGCAAACTCGCGGCTCAGGGTTCCATGCAAAACATCTTTCGTGAAATTGATAATGTGACGATTGAGTTGGAGGTCGAGGATTCAATTGCAACGATCTCCTTTTTAGAGAAGAACGATCTGGTCACACAGGTCACTCCCCTGGCCAATGCGATTTCAATTGAAATTCACTACAACAAGATTCCAGAGCTCATTCGACTCATGACAGCTGCGAAAATCAATATTTTCTCGGTCTCTCAAAGGAATCGCCTGGAGAATTACTTTCTCTCACTCATGGAGGGAAAATGATACTCTTCAAATTGACTCAAAACGAGTTATATAAAATTTTCTCGCTGATGCGCTCATATATTGGCATCATTCTTTTTACAGGTATCGTACCCCTGATTCTCTGGGGTTATGGTATGGGAGCATCACACATTGAAGCTCAAATCGAGGGTTCAGTTTCAGAGATGTTCTTCATTGAAGGTTCACCCACTAATGGCTTTACAGCTGCCTACTTCATTATGAATTTCTTCTGGATTCATATTCCCTTTCTGCTGGCGCTGGTGGGTGGTGATATCTTTGCCGGGGAGCACGCTAACGGAACATTCAGGGTGTATGCCACTCGCCCGATCTCACGTCTTAGCATTTTTGCATCCAAAGTACTGGCTACCACCATTTATACTTTCATCTTTGTGGCCTATTTCGGGTTTTTAACCCTGGGATTGGGGCTGATCTGGCATGGTGGCGGTGATATGCTGGTGTTTCACAATGGGGTACTCATCCTTGAATCAGGAGATGCACTAATTAGATTTTTTATTGCCTATTTCTTCTCATTTATGAATATGGTTCTGGTAAGTTCGATCGCCATTTTCTTCTCCACCATGGTAAGAAACGCTGTGGGACCGGTGATAGGAACCATGGCATTGTTCATCTTCATTCTCATGATATCAAGCCTCCCCCTTGATGTATTTAAGAGTATTCAGCCTTATCTATTCACGACGTATTTTTCAAACTGGGAGCAAGCTTTCCATGATCCCATCCCCTGGGCTGATTTATTCAGGGGTTTGGGTCTCGTTGTATCTAATATCGTCATGTTTCTCGGTATTGCACTTATCATATTCCGCAGAAAGGATATCCTTTCATGATTCACATATATAGAACCTTCATATTTATTCTGGGGCTGAGCATTTCCATTGGCTCAACAGCCCAGGACTATCCCAGCCAACTGGAATTACAGAGTCTCATGCTGGGAAACTGGGAACAGATTGAAGATTATGAGGTAGACATTATACTTGCTCTTGATATCCCCGGTTTTCGCATGCCTTCCAAGAAAATTCATTATTTATATAAATCTCCTGACAAAAGTAAAGTTGAAGTCAAGGGATTTGCCATTGTCCCCAAGCAGGGTATTCAGCCTTTCTTTACCTTTTTGCGAGATTCGGTTTCACTTCAGATTGTGAATGATTCGTTGGTAAATGGGAAACCGGTTTATGAAGTGACCTTGGAAGACACATTTATGAATGAACCGGGGAAAATAAATTTCTTTGTGAATCGGGAGACTGGAAATATTACTGAAGCCTGGGTGATGCACGATGGTCGGGAATTTTTCCATCTCCATTCAGAATATGCTGAGGTTAATGGTATTCATCTGCCTACCTCAACAACCATTAACATGACTTTCCCACCAGATTTTCGAAATATGCAAGGACTCGGTAAAAAGTGGACAGAAATGCAGGATTTCGAATCACAAATGACTGATGAATGGCTAAAGGGCTCCATCAGCATTCAATTCAAAAAATATAAAGTCAATCAGGGGATTCCAGACTATATGTTTGAAGATGAAACTGAGGATGCTATACAGGATTAAAAAGGCTTCATTTTCTACACCTTTTTCTGTAAGATTTGATCCGACAATTTGACCCGAATCTCTTGATTTGGGTTGAGTTTCATATTACAGCAAATACATTACTTTGCTCTTAATCTTGAAGGAGAAACTATTGCGAAAAGCAGTTGTAGCTCTGGGTGGAAATGCCATCTCTCCTCCCGGTGAAGTAGACTCAATAAGGAACCAGTTCAAGCACACACGTGAAAGTCTGGGATCCATTATTGATCTCCTAAAAAAGGACATCATTCCCGTCATCACCCATGGCAACGGTCCACAAGTTGGCAATGCCGCTCTACGCACAGAAGAGCTGGCCGAATCCATCCCCTATTTACCCCTGGGTATCAATGTAGCAGATACTGAAGGTGGTATGGGTTACATGATCGAACAATCCCTGATCAATCGTCTCAGAGAGGATGGGATTCATAGACAGGTTGTCACCCTCATCTCTCAAGTACTGGTTGATGAAAATGACCCATCTATTTTAAATCCCACCAAATATATCGGGATTGAATTACCAGCAGATCAAGCCCATAAAAAGGCAGATCAATTTGGTTGGAGTATAAAAGAACTGGACAATGGTAATTGGAGACGGGTTGTCCCCTCCCCAGAGCCCATTGACATTATCAATTCGAAAGTCATAAGTGAACTCATTGATGCTGGACATATCGTCATTGCAGTAGGTGGTGGGGGTGTCCCGGCTTTCAGAAATATTGACAACAACCTTGAGGGATTGGATGCAGTGATTGACAAGGATAAGGCTTCTGCCCTATTAGGCACCCAAATTGGTGCTGAATTGCTATATATTTTTACAAATGTGGAACGAGTTTCCTTAAACTTTGGTAAAGAGAATGAGCGCCTACTATCCAGCCTCACCCTGGCTGAAGCCAAGCAATATCTTGCTGAGGGTCATTTCCCTCCTGGCAACATGGGTCCAAAGATTGAAGCCAGTATCAAGTTTCTGGAGGGTGGCGGCAAGCAAGTCATCATTACCTCCATTGAAAGTATCAAAAAAGATACTTCAGGACAAAACGGAACCATTATCACTTGTTGATTTAATGTAATGAAGATCTCATAAATGAGATCACTGACAAAAAGAGGAAGTAGTACATGAATATTCATGAGTATCAGGCAAAAGAGATCTTCCGGCAATACAATGTCCCCGTGCCCAACGGTGGTGTTGCTTTTTCTGTTGAAGAGGCTTTAAGCGTAGCCAAATCTCTTGACTCAAACATCTTTGTGGTCAAAGCCCAGATTCATGCTGGGGGTCGCGGAAAAGCTGGCGGTGTAAAAATTGCCAAGAACCTTGACGAAGTCACACTGTACGCTAAAGAAATATTAGGAAAGACGTTGGTGACCCATCAGACCGGACCAGCTGGTAAAACAGTGGGCCGTCTTCTCATTGAAGAGGGCATTGATATCGCCCGAGAACTCTATATGGGTATCGTGCTGGATCGCCAAACCGGACAGTTTGTATTTATGGTTTCCGTTGAAGGTGGTATGGAAATTGAACAAGTTGCCTCCGAAACCCCAGAAAAGATTATCAAAGAATGGATCGAACCGGGTATTGGCTTACAGGCTTTTCAGGCTCGCAAGCTGGCTTATGCTTTAGGTCTTGAAGGCGTTCAGGTCAGACAGGCTGTGAAATTCATGTTTGCTCTGTGGAATGCGTTTAACACCTCAGATGCATCTCTGGTTGAAATCAATCCTCTCGTTGTTACTGGTAGCGGTGATGTCATGGCACTGGATGCCAAAATGAATTTTGATGACAATGCCCTCTACAGGCACGCCGATATCCTGGAGTACCGTGATCTCAGTGAAGAAGAGCCCTCAGAAGTTGAGGCTTCCAAGTACAATTTGAATTACATCAAACTGGATGGAAATGTGGGTTGCATGGTCAATGGTGCCGGTTTGGCTATGGGTACCATGGATATTATCAAACTCTATGGTGGTGAACCCGCCAACTTCCTGGATGTGGGTGGTGTTGCTAATCCTGAGACAGTTGCCAACGGGTTTCGAATTATCATGAGTGATCCCAATGTCAAAGCAGTTCTGATTAATATTTTTGGTGGGATTGTTAGGTGTGATCGCGTCGCCATGGGCATCATCCAGGCCTTGGAGGAGGTAAAAGTTAAGGTTCCTCTCGTTGTGAGATTGGCTGGTACCAATGCTGAAGAGGGCGCCAAAATTCTGGCTGATTCTGATATGGATTTTATTGTTGCCACAAGTCTGGCTGAAGCTGCGGAAAAAGTAACTGCAGCCATCAAGGAGTGATCGCATGATTTTAGTTAATAATGATACAAAACTTGTCGTCCAGGGCATTACTGGAAGTGAGGGATCATTCCATACCGGTCAAATGTTGGAATATGGAACCCAGGTAGTGGCTGGTGTAACACCGGGAAAGGGTGGACAGCAAACGAATGCTGGTATACCCATTTTTAATACGGTTAGAGAAGCAAAAGATACGACTCGGGCCAACACATCAGTCATCTTTGTTCCTCCTCCCTTTGCAGCTGATGCGATTATGGAAGCCGTTGATGCGGAACTTGATCTGGTCATCTGCATCACCGAGGGAATTCCCACTGCTGATATGGTCAAAGTTCATGAATACATGGCAGGTAAAAAGACACGCATGGTCGGTCCAAACTGTCCTGGTGTGATATCACCCGGAGCTGGTAAAATTGGTATTATGCCAGGTTTTATCCATCAACAGGGTAAAGTTGGCGTCATTTCGAGAAGTGGTACCCTGACTTATGAAGCTGTTCATCAATTGAGCTCACGTGGTATTGGTCAATCCACCTGCATCGGTATTGGTGGTGATCCTATCATCGGTTCCAACTTTATTGATTTGCTTAACCTGTTTAACCAGGATGAAGGTACTGATGCAGTTGTCATGATCGGTGAGATTGGTGGAACTGCAGAAGAAGAAGCTGCTGAATGGGCACAAAAAAACTTTACCAAGCCAATTGTAGCATTTATTGCTGGAACCACCGCTCCTCCGGGGCGTCGTATGGGTCATGCTGGTGCTATAATTTCCGGTGGAAAAGGGACGGCTTCAGACAAAATAGCGGCCCTTAAAGCAGCAGGAATTGCTGTTTCAGAAAGTCCTGCCGGAATTGGTGAACTTATGGAAAAAATATTAAACAAATAAGAATGTGTCATCCTGAGCCTAGCTTGCCCTGAGCATGTCGAAGGGAAGGATAGACAAGAAATTGAATTGAATAGGAGTAAAGATTTTGAGAAACAGAACATTCGCAATGATCAAACCTGATGCAGTGGCATCCGGGAAGCTTGGAAAAGTCATTGATGCTACTCTTCAGGCGGGATTTGATATTAAAGGGGGTCGCTTGACTCTGATTACACGTGCTCAGGCCGAGGAGTTTTATGCCGTGCACCGGGAACGTCCCTTTTATGGTGAATTGGTAGATTTTATGTCCTCAGGACCCACTTTTGTCATGGCTCTTGAGAAAGATAATGCTGTCCAGGCCTGGCGAGACACGATTGGTGCCACTGATCCAGCTGAGGCGGCAGAAGGTACAATTCGCAAAATGTATGCAGAGAATAAGGGCAAAAACGCTGTACATGGCTCCGACTCAGATGAGAATGCTGAGAAAGAGATTGCATTTTTCTTTAGTGGGGCTGAAATTATCGCCTCTAATCTCTAATTATTAGCCTGTATTAGGAGGCAGAAATGACTAATAATGTTCTACTTAAGCGCGCTTTATTAATTCTGATAGTTCTAAGCATTATTGTCAACTGCGACATGTGGAATAGCCGATTTGGACGTGAAGAGGTCATACTGGGTGAATATATCACCCTCCAGGTCGAAGAATCTGTCGAAGGACAGAGAATAAACTGGATCTTTTCCCAATTACCGGATACCAGCAAATTATTAGGTTTTCTGCCTGCTGATACGCTTGATTTAGTTTCTTTCAAACCGGATGTTGCCGGAATCTATGATGTGGTTCTGGAAGTCACCATCGATGGTGAGACGGAGCAAACCAATTACTTCTATGAAGCCGTGATGAGCGAGGATAATACGCTGGTTGATGGTGAAATTCCAGATCATCTATTTGAAGCACTGAAAGCCGGGGATACCACTGTTTCTGATACACCTGCTGTGAGTCTGACAGATGATGGAGTCCAACGTCGCTACCTGTCTAAGATGAAATCACCAGGTGAGACAAAAAAACTTCGTAAAAGTTATGTTAAGAAAAAGAGACCCATCAAAACAAAACCTGCGGTAACCAGCCGAGGGAACCTGATTCCCCTGGCTGCCCGTACCTTTACCATTCAGGTTTCATCCTGGCCTTCCCTGGATGATGCACAGTCAGCTTCTCGCGATCTGCAGGAGAAATACGGTATTGATAGCTATATCCAAAGAGCCTTTTTCAAAGATAAGGATGAAATCTATTATCGTCTCCGAGTAGGAAATTTTCAGGAATCAAAAGATGCTGAAGCTTACGCCAAGGAAATCCGAGATATGACTCACATTGATGTCTGGGTTGATTTTGTCAGACAGGAAATGTAATCCGTTCAAACACTAAAAATTCAATAGGGAGAAACACCCATGCTTGAAACTCAACTGTATTTCAATTTCAAGGACATGTTCCGCGCGCCACGACTAGCACTCGGTCGACGCATGCTAGTCATGCTGGAAGCGCTTTCCATTTCCTATTTGGCCTTTGTTGTACTCACCTATCTCGCACTCCTGGTTGATGGTAACTCATTTGGGAGTATCTGGAATAGCTACCACCTCCTGCCATCCTGTTGCATCACTGCCTCACTGGGCTTGTTCGCTCGAATTCTGGTTTCTCTTTCCTATGTAATTGCTGCAGTGGTCATCTGGCTGGGACTTACATCCGTTGCAAAAATTACGATTAAAGAGTATAAAGGTGATCTGTTCTATTCATCCAGAGATGGTTGGAAATGGGCCATGAAGAATTGGTTCCCCGTGTTTTTCGGACCCATATCCATTGGTATCGTGATTGGATTTTTCGTGCTATTAGCTGCCCTTTTCGGTTGGTTGGGTCAATGGCCAGTATTGGATATCATTTTTTACGGTCTACTTTTTGTCATCTTTCTACCCACAGCACTCTTTCTCACATTTTCCGCACTGGCCTTTGGTGTAGGACTCTTCATGTCCCCCAGCATTGTAGCCTGTGCCGAAGAAGACACCATGGGCTCCATGTTCGGTTCCTACACCCTGCTCTGGAATCAACCCGTACGTCTCATCACTTACACGCTGATGACCATCGTTGCAGCTATGATCGGTTATCAGATTTTTTATGTATTTATTCTTTCAGCATTCAAATTCATCGAGATGGTTTTCGGTCATGAAATGGTCATGGGAAATGCTTATGTTGCCATCAAACAGGTCGGTATGGATTTATTTGGAAACTACGCCTTCCTGCCATCCAATTTGTTTGCCAACTTCACTTGTGATTCATCTTGTCTGCTGATGCCAGATTGCCTAAGCAGTGTATTTGAACCAGTCGCAACAGGTTGTGGCGGATGCGCCTCAACAGCCCCTGAAGTTCTCTCTGCAACACTCACTCAAACCATCACGGGTGTTCTGGTTGGCATATTCACCCTCTTGGCGCATCTGGCTGTCCCAGCATATGCCCTGGCAACCCTGGCAACAGGATTCGCCACCTCGTTCATCGTACTTACCAAGCATAAAGATGATCAGGATTTGATCAAGCGCAAAGATGCTGATGAACGTGCAGAGGCTGAAGCAGCTGAAGCTGAAGAAGAGGCATCAAATACTGAGGAGCCCGAAGTTAAAGAAGAAACTAAAACTGAAGAACCTGAGACCGAATAAGTCTCTGGCTTGCTAGAAAAAAGGGCTGAGTAAAACTCAGCCCTTTTTTTGTACATTCCTTTTGTTTCTAGCTCCTGTGGAACCATTCATCATTCTTTAGATAAGCCTTTGGCTTTCCCAGAATCTCATGCATAATGATACCTTGCTCCAAGCTGGTGTAGGGTTCTAAAACCGCTTCCAGAGATTGACCGGCAGGAACATGTTCCTTAAACTCTACCACCCGTAAAAGTGGATGGTCTTGCATGTCTTTGCCTGAACCTTCGACAAATTGACGCGTTGGTTCAGGTTCGACCGCTGGATCCTCTGCTTCATATTCAGGCATCGCATTTTGGAAAACCAAAGGTTCTTCATCTACCTCAAATAACTCCTTTTTGAGCTGGTCGAGTATCCCACCTACCTCTCTCAAGGGCTTAGCGATGGGACTTGGGGCAGATGTCCTCGGAGGTTGAGCAGGCTTGCTCCTCTGCCTGGCCTTTTTTTGCTTTGACCAGGCAGAGATAGCCATATAAACGATGAAAAGTGCTATTGGACCTAGTTTGTCCAAATCCATAAGGATTAGTCCTTACTTCTTATCTGTTTGATCTGGACCGGAAAGATTCTTCCTCATGGATGAATCTGCCTGGATATTTTCCATACGATAATAGTCCAGAATACCCAGATTACCCTGACGGAAGGCTTCTGCCATGGCACGTGGAACTTCAGATTCAGCTTCCACAACCTTGGCGCGCATTTCCTGAGTTTTGGCTTTCATTTCCTGCTCTTCAGCGACAGCCATAGCCCGGCGTTTCTCGGCAACAGCCTGGGCAATGTTCTTATCAGCATCTGCCTGATCCATTTGCAGAGTAGCACCAATATTTTTACCGACGTCTACATCAGCAATATCAATGGATAGAATCTCAAAGGCAGTTCCTGCATCAAGACCCTTGGCCAGAACGTTCTTGGAAATAATGTCTGGATTTTCTAGCACTTGCTTGTGTGATTGAGAGGAACCAATGGAACTTACAATTCCTTCACCAACACGAGCCAGCACGGTTTCTTCTCCTGCACCACCGATAAGACGATCGATATTGGCGCGTACTGTCACCTTGGCTACTGAAAAGAGCTGAATTCCATCTTTGGCAATAGCTGAAACCCGGGGGGTTTCAATCACGCGGGGATTTACACTCATTTTCACAGCATCCAACACGTCGCGTCCCGCCAGATCGATAGCTGCAGCCCGTTGAAATTCCAGATCAATGTTGGCTTTATCTGCCGCGATAAGAGCCAGCACAACCTTGTTAATATCACCACCTGCCAGATAGTGCGCTTCAAGGACGTTGGTATCCATATCCAGACCAGCTTTTCTCGCACTCACCAAAGAATTGATAATCAGTGGTGGTGGAATCCGGCGGAGTCTCATTCCGATGAGGGTTAATAGACCAACATAAACTTGTGCCGCTGCTGCACTTATCCACAATCCGATTGGAATGAAGTAAGTAAATAAAACTAGAAAGGCAACCAGGCCAATCAGTATGAACATTAATGGTATAGCTTCCACAATTCCTCCTATGCTAATATTTTACTATTAAGCTTTTTTATTCACAACCACTCGATTACCGTCTATCCGAATGATTGTAATTTCTGTTTCTTTATCAATAAAGGTACCTGGGGTTACAACATCTACCCTCTGTCCTTCGATCAGTGCGGTTCCGGCAGGTCGTAGTTTTGTCACAGCAACGCCACTCTTTCCTACCAATTCTTCTAATCCAAGACTGCCACTATAACCTTCCGCATGGGTTTCTGCCTCAGGCAGACTGATACGATGCCAGGCTTTTGTTTTCAACATGCGTTTGATCATGAGACCAAAGCCAAAAAGACCACCAATGATGGCAATAACCAACCCCCACAACGCTGCGTTGATATCACCTGAAGTGGGTGCAATAGGCAACAGCATGGTGAACATGGCATATATCATGACGATGATGCCAAGAATTCCTACCACTCCGAACCCGGGGATAACAAAAGCTTCTATTCCGAGAAGAACAATACCCCCGATCAAAAATAAGACCTCCATCATACTGGCAAGATCCGCAATAAATGAAGTAGAGAAGAACAGGAATAGTGCGAGGAGACCGACTGAGCCAGGTATTCCCCATCCAGGACTTTGAATTTCAAAAATGAGTCCTAAAAACCCTAAAGTCATTAAGAGCGAACTGACAATCGGATCAGTAAGAAAACGCACAACAGCTTCGGACCAGGTTGGCTCGATGTTTACAATTTCTTTATCTGAAAAGCCGAAATGGTCAAGGACTTCAGCCATTGAATCCATTTGATAATCAGCCATTCCATATTTTAAAGCGGTGGAAGTTCTCAGTGTAAGCAACTTACCTTCATGAGCACCCTCGATATCATCCAGGAATAAAGTATCTCCTTCAGCAGAAACTAAAGTATCAATATCCAGAGATTCATCCACCATGGCCATGGCGATGTCAGGGTTGCGCCCTTTGGACTCAGCAGTTGAGGCCATTTCTTCGCGCATATAGGACTGGGCTTTCTCACCAGCTTTCTGGCTTTGCCCGTCCACGACCGTAGTTGCCCCCATAGTGGCTCCAGATCGCATAATGATGGTATCACATGCCAGTGTTATGAGAGAGCCGGCAGAGATGGCTTTGGTATTGACAAAGGCATAGGTTTCGATATTAGAATTTAGCAAAGCGTTCTTCATCATGGTGGCTGCATCCACTCGTCCGCCAAAGGTATCCATATCCAGAATGATGGCATCACCACCTGTCTCATTGAGAGCGGGAATCTGGCGTTCAAAGAAATATGCCAACCCCATATCAATGGTTCCTTTCACCTCAAGAATATAAACCTGAGGAAAAATGAGGATGGGCATTAACAAAAGCAGGAATAAACGTCGCATAACTGATCCCATTTGTTTTGAATTTGAATACATAATAATTGTTGGCAAAGATAACCTTTTATATCTCAGGTCGGTATCGTTTTCCGAAAAATCAGGGGTCTTCCATGCGCATTTGAACACTACCATACTTGGTGTTAATCTCAATCTTCAGAGGGGTATGTGGGTAAGACTTTGAATACAACATAGAAAGTTGGATCTGGTTGGATCTTGATTTTCGAGTGCTATTCAGGGGTGTCAGGCGCCAACCTGATACAGCAAAAGGTTTAAAGAGTGTTGGCTTTCCTATTTTCTCAACCAGAAGTTTGAGAACACCTGAACTACGACCATCCCATACATGGAAATGCAAGGTGTCACCATGATGGAATTTGGTCAGCGACAAATCATATAGCAGACTGGGAATATCTCGCAAACCCTGAGTGTTAACTTCCTTTACCTTACCATTTACCGTGGCAAAGTTGCTATCATTAAAGGTGACCTTATAATTACGATGATAAGCGCCTTCATGAATAGCCTTAGTGTGTTTGACCAAACGTCCTATATCTGGCATGTATTCAGTCATAACTGAATCTGAGAGCGTCCAAAGGGTGGAAAGCCAAGGAGATGATTCTATGATAAAGATGCTATTAAGAACATCATCTTCTACTGTGTGGATCAGCGTCGCCATGCCAGCGTGAACCAATCCATATTTTACCTTATATGAATAGGTCTGCGCAGAAGCACCTACTCCCCCCAGGAGTAAGATTAGAAGTAATATTTTATTTATTATATTCATTAATTTAGAAACTAGACGGGATGCTGTCATTCCTCAAGCTTTTTGTCTATCCATTCATAACGATACAATTAAATTCATCCATGCAATTGAAGCTACCCAAACGGTTTATTTCCTTCACCTTTGTCGGTATTTCCGGCATTGTCGTCAATAGTGCGATTCTGTATTACGCGAAGGAATACCTGTATGTTCCCATTGCCATAGCTTCCATTATTGCGATTCAGATCGCCATTTTTAATAATTTTTTCTGGAACCACCGATTCACCTGGACAGATCGCGAGATGAAAGGCTTTCAAGCCATTCGAACTGGTCTCATCAGATTTACTCTGGTGAGTTGGATTGCCGGTGGTCTCAATTGGATCATCTTGCTACTCCTACACCACTATGTAGGCATCTACTACATGATAGCGAACCTGATCGCCATCCTGATCGCATCCATTTTGAATTATTTCTTAAATGATTTGTGGACGTTTCGCCACCCAGGAAGCAACCAGGAATAAACCTTTTTGGGGAGTGTCTTGCTGAGCCTGTCGAAATATGACACACTCAGCTTAGGAGTTGATATAGCCTTCGAGAGCCTCAGGCAAACATGTTTCTATGAGGTATCATTCTGATCTGTCGGATGACAGTCTAGAAGTGTGTCAGACCATATATAACAGGGACAATAATTGCTAGAATACTGCGGATTATTTAAACTGTATCACCCTTGGCAAATTGCAGGCGATAAAGTTTTTCATATAAGCCACCTGCTTTGCTGAGACTAGCATGATTCCCTTGCTCCACAATCTCGCCCTGATCCATGACCAATATCTTATCAGCACTTAAAATGGTGGAAAGACGGTGGGCTATAACAATCACAGTTCGACCTTTCATCAGAGTTTCAATGGCCGACTGAACTGCCTTTTCAGATTCTGTATCCAGCGCAGAAGTTGCCTCATCCAAGATGAGTATGGATGGATCCTTCAATAAGGCTCGGGCAATGGCTATGCGTTGTTTCTGACCTCCCGAGAGACGGGCTCCATGCTCCCCCAGTATGGTCTCATAGCCATCTTCCAGATTGAGAATAAATTCATGTGCGTTGGCTTTTTTGGCCGCCTCTTTAACATCGTTGGCCGTGCTCAGCATACCATAGGCGATATTATTGTATACCGTATCATTGAAAAGAATGGTCTCCTGCGAAACGATTCCAATATGCCTACGAATACTGGCGCGAGTTAATACGCGGATATCTCTGCCATCAATGCTAATACTGCCGGCATTGATATCATGAAAACGGGGAATTAAATCAACTACAGTAGTTTTCCCTGCTCCTGATGGTCCCACCAGAGCCACAACCTCGCCCTTCTGGATCACGGTGTTCAGATTTTTGATGGCCTGCATCTCAGAGTTATCATAAGCAAAAGTGACTGATGCAAAACGAATCTCTTTTTCAAATGCTGGGAGATCTTGACTGCCACTTTCATCTCGAATAGCCGGTTCAATATCAAGGACCTTAAACACTCTTCCACCAGCTGCCACACCTGCCTGAATACTGATATTCACTTTAGCCAGGTTCCGGATAGGCTGATAGATGGCAAATAGAATGACAATAAATCTCAGGAAATCTGAGCTACTGATAGTGCCATGTTCAAGTACCTGGATACCACCAATCCATAGCAATACAACAGCCATACTAACGCCCAGCATCTCAGTGACGGGCAGGGATAAACTCTGGAGACTGATTTGTCTGAACATGAGGCGGAATAATTTCTGGGCTTCATTGCCAAAACGTTTATTCTCATTGTCCTCATTCACAAAGGCTTTGATAATTCTGATCCCAGAAATCAATTCTGTGAATCGAGAGGTGAGTTCTCCCAATTGAGCCTGAACACGCACCACCTTGCGTCGAATACTTTTACTGATTACTGCAATAAACAGTGTGGTAATTGGAATGATGAGGATGGAAATCAGTGTCAGTTGCCAATTGATAATAAACAGTATACTGAGATATGCGACAATATACAGAGGTTCAATAACCAGGGGATGAAAGGTGGTTGCAAGTGCGTGGTTCACCTTAAGCACATCATTCATAGCAAGAGAAATGAGATCTCCGCTGCGTCGGGTCTGGAAAAAGCTCAGAGGTTGAGACAGAAAATGCTGATACAAGCGTATCCGTAAGTCCTGAACCACTTTCGCCTGGACATAACCAGTAAATAGTTTGTTGCCATAATAGGCAATGGACTTAATGAGATAACTAAATAGGATAACCAATGCCAGGGTTGCCAGAGCATCCACAGGAGTCCCTGAAAAGAAGTACTCACTGGTCAATTGCTTCAATCTTTCATTGAGGTCAATATTCCCGGTGAGTGATTCTGCGGAAGTAGCGATCTGCTCATCAGGATTAGCAAAAATAGTCGTTATAAATGATGCTGATAACCATAGTGTCAGGGAGTGGAAAAGCACATTGATAATTGAGAAACCCATACCTACGCTAATTTGCGCCCAATAAGGTTTGATCAATTTGAGTATGCGTAAATACATGGGGCTGCTAGTTTAGGAAATCCTGTAGTGCTTGGCGAGAGATTTCGCCTTCCCTGAGAATTTTGAAGGGAGTGGTGGTCAAGTCTATAACTGTACTCCCCTTAGAAGGGTTAATGGGACCAACATCAATCATAAGCTCGACCTGACTCCCATAGAAGTCTTCTACATCTAATCTTGATATAGCTGGAGACAATCCAGCCGGGTTGACACTTGTGCTAGTGATTGGTTTTCCATACAATTCAGGTATTTGACGTGAAATGGTATCTCCAGGAACCCTGAACCCGATAGTGCCAGTCTGCGATTTTAATTGAGGGGCAAATCCATATTCACTTCGACATATCACTGTGAGTGCACCAGGCATAAATGTCTTGACCAAATCGATGGCCTTTTCGCTCAAGTCTGGGGCCATATCAAACAATTCACTGATGGATGAAAGCAGGACAGACACGGGTGAATTTGTCCGAGATTTGAGTAAATAAAGGGTGTCCACTGCAACCTGTGAACAGGCATCAGCACCCAGACCATACAGAGTATCTGTAGGATATACAATAACTTGCCCCTGACCTAAAGCTGTTTGTATTTCAGCAACTTGTTCGGTTGAAAAAGGATTGGTGCCATATGCAGGATTTATGATATTCATGAAGCTGATCTGGCTTTTCTTTCCTGTCGATCCAGGTCTCTCCAGCGACGGTGAAACCAGAAATATTGCTGGGGATACTTTCGAATTTCCAACTCCAGCTTGGTGGTCAGGGTTTGAGTAATATCATGCACCCATTTTTCTGTCATTTCCTGGGGCAGCTCATAATCGATCTCCTCTATCTTAATTTTATAACGTCCACGATGCTGTGTGCAAGCTAGGAAAACCAATTTGGGATTTACGCGATATGTCAGGATAGCTGCTCCGCGAGGTGTAGATGAGGGAACGCCAAAGAAATCAACCTGGATCCCATTCCTACCTTTGTACTGATCTCCTACTACAGCCAAACCATAGGTTCGCCTTAAGGCTTCCTCGAAAGCGGGTACGCCAGACCATGAGTTTACCAGTTCCAGTTGGTGAAATTCGCGAATTTTGGTTAAGAACCAATCAACCAGTGGATTTTTTTGAATACGATAGATAGAAGCAGCTCCATCACCGAGTCTACCTACATATCGACCCGCCATTTCCCACGAGCCAAAATGACCTGTAAAATAGAGGATTGGTTCCTCTCTATCGATGGAACCAAGAACATATTCATCTAGTCCAGGAGCGTCAACGATGGAACGTACTTTGCGTTGGCTGATCATCCACAACTTCAGGGTAGAGATAAACCCTTCTCCCCAATGCATATAACAACCCTTGATGACTTCTTCAACTTCAGAATCACTCATCTCAGGAAAGGCTCTATGAATATTTCGAATTAGTGTTGATTTACGTTTGGTAAACAGTTTGTAAGCTATCCATCCAAATCCGCGACCGAGGCGCCATGATAAGGCCCAGGGTAGGATAAATAGGATGAAGTTAAACACCATCATCAACAGGAATTCAAGTGAGTACCTGAAATAAACCAGGGATTTAACTCGTCTATGTTTTGTTGCTGCCATGTTCAGCTTATATGTTTATAACCGCGAGATATCCTGAATGGTAATAAACAACACCAGACCCAATAAGAATAACATCCCGACCTGCTGGATGATCAATTTCACATTCAATGGTAAAGGCCTACGGATGATGCCTTCAATACTGATAATAAGAAAATGCCCACCATCCAAACCTGGTATGGGTAAAATATTTATAAAAGCCAGATTCACACTGATGATAGCCATAAAGTAAAACACATCCAGCCAGCCACGACGAGCCATATCTCCTGCCATCTTGGCAATCATAATGGGTCCCCCCACTTGATCCATGGAGATTGCACCAGTGACCATAGACCAAAATCCACGGGCCATGAGGGTCCCAAACATGTAAGTGCTCTTAGCGCCATAGGAAATAGATTCGACAAGACCCAAATCAGTGTGTTCGGTAACCCGCCCTACACCAATCATTCCGATATCAATGGTTCCCTCAGCAGTAGGTACAGTTTCTTTGACCACTGAGATAGAATCACTATAGCGAATTCCATTCCTCAACCACTCCACAGAGATAGTTGCACCAGGCAGATCATGGACAATGTCAGTCAGTTCTTCCCATTCAGTTACGGATTGACCATTGATCATGACGATCTGATCATTTTCCATAATGCCAGCTTCTTCGGCGGGAAAAACTTCCCTTTCCCCAGTACTAACCAGGGATCCAACAAAGGTTCCCTCTACGGGTTCTTCCATACCTGCTGTATAAATAATGCCGCTGAAAATGACAAAAGCCAGAATGGTGTTCATGATAACACCACCGGAGATGGTCAATAACTGCTGCCATCTCTTCTTACTGGTAAATTCCCACGGCTTACCTGTAATTTCACCATCCATGGATTCATCAATCATGCCTGACATCTTGACATAACCACCGAAGGGGGTCCAACTCAAGGCGTATTCAGTATCGCCGGCTTTAGGATTTTTCCTGGGAATGCGAAACTCGATCGTCGTCGCATTAGCAATGCGTTGAATAAACCAGGGGATAAAAAGTTTGATCCAGAGTCCATCCACTTTGTTCTGGATACTCAGGAAACGGGGAGGCATACCAATGGAGAAACGTTCCACGCGGATACCGACCATTCGAGCCACCATAAAGTGGCCGAGTTCATGTATTAGTATGAGGATGCCCAGCGTAAAAATGGCTGCGGCGATGGTTATTAATGTATCAACTGAGAAGAAACCCATATAGCTTCTTTAACTCCTTTTTATAAATGCCTGCGTCCACTGTTCCAAAGCTAAAATATCATCCAGGTTTGGGTGTTCGAGGAATTCGTGGGCATCAATTGCTTTTGTTATCAGTTCTGGGATAGCGTTAAAAGAGATTTCTCCATCCAGAAATCTATAGACTGCTTCCTCATTGGCTACATTCAACACTACGGGCATACTGCCCCCCTGCTCCAGAGCATCAAATGCCAATTGAATGCATTTGAATTTCTTTAGATCAGGTTCTTCAAAGGTGAGGGTTCCGACTTTCGCCAGATCCAGCTGCTCCCAATCCTGTTTGAGGTGTCTGGGATAGCTCAGAGCATACTGAATTGGAATCTTCATGTCAGGAATACCCAATTGCGCTTTTACAGATCCATCCAAAAACTCAACCATTGAATGGATAATGCTCTGGGGATGCACGACGATATCGATCTTTTCGGCAGGGAGGTGGAAAAGCCAGCGGGCTTCAATCACCTCAAGACCTTTGTTCATCATGGTCGCAGAATCGATGGTAATTTTGCGACCCATGGCCCAGTTAGGGTGTTTCAAAGCCTGAGCTACGGTAATATTGTTGAACGACGCCACAGGCAAGGTGCGAAACGGACCACCAGAACCTGTAACAACAAGACGTTTAACATCTTCTGGTGCTTCACCGATTAGACACTGCCAGATTGCTGAATGTTCACTATCAACAGGAAATAAATTAACTTTATACTCTTTAAGCAAACTATTGATGAAGTCACCTGCCATCACCAGACTTTCCTTGTTGGAGAGGGCAATATCAACACCAGCCTGAATACTTTTGATAGTGGGTTCCATCCCGGCACTGCCCACAAGTCCATTCAACATGGTATCCACATCATCACGGGCTGCCAGCTCAAGTAGACCTGTTCGACCCTGAAGCACCTCTACCCCAGGTAGGGCGTTTTTGACTTTGTCATATTGGTCGGAATCTCCAATTGACACAGCATGGGGCAAAAACTCCTGAGCTTGTTCAATCAGTAAATCTGCCTGAGAATGGGCTGAAAGATATTTGATACGGTAAAGATCAGGATAGCTTCGCACCACATTGAGTGCATTGACACCAATACTGCCAGTTGCCCCGAGTACAGAGATATCTTTTGTTTTACTGCTCATTTATTTCCGTTTTCCGATCAAAAGTTCACTACCTAGAACAATCCCTGGTCCGGTTGAATTATAAGGTACCATGATTGATACTCTTACCTGCTCACTAATCAGCCAACCAATATATGGTATACCCAGCATAATCATTTCATCATAATCAGGAATCTCATGATCATTTTCTACCACAAGATGGTGCATATCAATCAAGGCTATAATTCCAAGATTTAGCTTTCTTGCAGCATAACCATAAAGTCCGTGGATAGAAATGTCTCGCTGCATATACCCATCATCAAAAATGGAATTCCAGGAAATCCCAATCGCCTGTCTGCGCTTGAGATCCTCTCCCTCAAATTCAACCTGCAAACCTGTACCAACTGAGAAATTTGGATTTGATCCCGGCCAACGGGCAAACTGCACCCAAAGATTATAGCCTGGATTTGGGAAAATACTCAATCTGGCTCCCGGTATTCGTTGGGACGATCCTGAATTGGTATAAATCTGCGATCCAGAGAGCTGCACACTAAAAAAGTGATCCGCCTCAGTCATATTGGGAAGATTGGTTACCAACGTAGCACGCTTCAAATCCTGTTTGAACAAATTGGCATTGTCCCAAAGGGGAAAACCGTCTCCTGCGCATAGATGGAGACTAAACAACATGATGAAGGTAGTAAATGTTAAGTGCTTGCTGGAGGAAATGGACATAGGTCGAGTATTACAAAAGAGGAAGGATATCCTTCGGGCTCACTAGCCTCGAATAATTCCTCGTGTACTCTCCTCAATAAAATCAAGGATGTCCTGGACTTCAGGTGCAACATCCATATTTTTCTTGATCTCTTTCACTGCTTGAGAAACATTCATATGGCTTCGATAAATTGTGGTGTATGCATGCTTGATATGATTGATAGTTTCACTGGGAAAGCCACGACGATGAAGACCCACAGAGTTTAATCCATTGTAAGTCAGTGGAATGTTGGAGGCCCGTATATAAGGAGGGACATCCTTTGAAATTCTAAATCCTCCTGCAATGAAGGCATGTTTCCCAATTTTCACAAATTGATGAATGGGAACAGCTCCACCGATAATCACAAAATCACCAACTTCAACGTGCCCTCCCATGTTACAGGAATTAGCGATGATAACATTATTGCCAATCTCGCAATCATGACCAATGTGGCAGTAGGCCATGATGAGTACATTGTTTCCAATACTTGTTTTCCAGCGATCCGTGGTACCGCGATGAATGGTACAATATTCACGAACGATGACGTTATCGCCTAAAACGGTTTCGGTTTCTTCGTCAGCGTATTTCATGTCCTGAGGGATTTCTCCGACAACAGCACCATTAAATAAGCGACAATTTTTTCCAAGGGTAGTGCGGGCGCCCACCATGACATGGGCTTTTATGATACATCCATCACCTATTGTGACGTTTTCTTCAACTATCGCATAGGGCCCAATAGTAACATTTTTCCCAATTTTTACATTATCAGGACTAATGAGTGCCATTGGGTGAATGCGAGATTTCATAATTTACCTGTCTATAATGGAGGCCATGAGATCCGCCTCTACTACCACCTTACCGTCTACAAATCCCATACCCCGCAGCTTGGCTGAGCGAAGTCGGAATTTCACCAATTCTAATTCAAATATAATCTGATCGCCAGGTTCAATAAGCTTGCGAAACTTGACATTATCTATGGCAGAGAAGAATACCAATTTATTTTCTGGATCTTCACCGGCATTCAAGAGGAGCGCACCTCCTGCCTGAGCCATAGCTTCGAGGGTTAGTACCCCTGGCATGACTGGTTTGCCTGGAAAATGCCCCTGAAAGAACGGTTCATTCATGGTGACATTTTTAAGAGCGGTAATTTTTTCACCCGGTGTAAAATCAATGATACGATCTATGAGTAAAAAGGGATATCTATGAGGAAGAATCCGCATGATAGCTTCTGTGTCAAATACGATCTGACGTTCGCGGGGACGTCTTTGAAAACGTTTGGCAAGAATCTGCTTCTCATATTCTTTCTTAAGCAGACGTACCAGTTCAACGTTACTTGCATGACCACTTCGGGCAGCCGTTATATGACCCTGGATGGGCATTCCCAAGAGGGCCAGATCACCTATCAAATCAAGAATCTTATGACGAACTGGCTCGGTCTTCGAACGCAATTTTTTACCGTTTAGAATTCCGTTTTCGCTCTGAATCAGCTTTTCATCAATGTTGAATAATTTTTGTAAGCGGGATAACTCTGATTCTTCAATTTTTCTATCAATCATCACGAGAGCAGTGTCAGCAGAGCCACCTTTAATTAGTCCCTGAGCCTTGAGTGCCTCAACTTCGTGAAGAAAACAAAAGGTTCGGGCTGGGGCAATCTGTTCTACGAAATCCTGCTCCAATGAGTAGAAAGACATGTACTGAGTTCCCAAAGACTGCAATTTATAGTCAATAAGAAAGGTGACACGAAATTGATTGGAAGGCAAAGCGTGAATATCAACACCCTTATCAGGATCTGAATAGGTGATGGTCTTGTCAAGTACGAGATATTCCCGAACAGCATCCTGTTCTTCAAACCCAGCATCAAGAAGGATGTCAACAAAAGGAATGGCAGAACCATCCATAACAGGTGGTTCTTTATTGTCCAACTCAATGAGAATGTTATCGATCTCAAGACCACTAATAGCAGCTAAAACATGTTCTGTAGTATGGATACGAGATCCATTGTGCTCCAGAGTAGTCCCTCTAGATATATCAACGACATGATCAATATTTGCTGGAATGGGTTTCGCATTGGGAACATCTGTTCTCAAAAATCGGATACCGGTATTCTGAGCTGCAGGTTTGAATGTCATCCGGGTCTGAACGCCCGTGTGCAACCCGATGCCCGCTATTGATACGGCCTTTTTAATACTTCTCTGATTTTCGCGTCTATCCTGCATCTATTTCTATTCCTTCAATACCAGTCAGCGTTCACTTAGTCTTTATTTACTTGTTTTTCAAGCATTTTAACGGTCTTATACAACTCTGGTAATTTTTTCAATATAGCTTCAATTTTTAGTTCATCTCTATGGGGGCGGGCTGGAAAGCCACTGACCATAGTCCCATCTGGGATGTCATGGGTCACCCCACCACGTGAGGCGATTGTTACGTCATTTCCCACCTTCAGATGACCAACGATAGCACTTTGGCCACCCATTTGAACCCGATCACCCAGCTCAGTACTACCAGCGATGCCGACGTAAGCAGTGAGAAAACAATTTTTACCGATACGAACATTGTGAGCGATGTGCACCAGATTGTCCAGCTTGGTGCCATCCCCTATGGTCGTTGGACCAATGGATCCTCGATCAATGGCACAATTTGCACCAATCTCAACTTCATCACCTAAAATGACATTCCCGGTTTGTGGAATTTTTTCAATCTTGCCTGCTTCAACAGCAAAACCAAATCCATCACTGCCAATCACTGCGCAACTATGAATGATACAGCCTTTCCCAAGAATACTTTCATCATAGAGAACCGCATTTGGATAAATGTGTGTTCCCTCACCAAGGACACAACCACTCCCAATGACAGAGTTAGCTTCAATGATAAGGTTTTCACCTAGCTTGACACCTGCATCAATGAAAACGCCAGGACCTACTTCAGTTGTAGCTGGAACTTCAACGGAGGGATGGACGACTGCCGAACCATGAATTCCAGGACGAATGAGTCGTTCTTTCTGGTTCAACAATTGTAACGCCTTTAACATAGTCTGTTTAGGATTTGCAGATCGTAAAAGACCTGGAAATTCGATTTCCAGGTCTTCAGGAACAATCAGTGCAGCTGCATGAGTGGTTTTAGCATATTTGAGATATTTAGGATTTGAGATGAAGGATATTTCATCGGATGCGGCAACCTGAATCTCGTTGAGTTTCGAGATCTCCACGCTCCCATCTCCCTCTAACCTGACGCCGAGAGCTTGTGCCAACTCACCTAGTTTTAAAGTCAATGAAATGACTGACCCCTATTTCTGGAGCTCCTCTAAAACCTTTTCCGTAAGATCAAATTTTTCTTGTGCATAAAGGATGTTTCCAGCAACAACATCAAAGATGAAATCGTAGGCTCCATCTTCTCCGACTTTTTTGATAGCTGTATTAATTTTCTGTAATACAGGATCAGCCAGGGCTTGTTGTTTTTGATAGAATTCACCCTGTGGTCCCAATTTTTGAACCTGAAACTGCTGAATTTCTTCAGCAAGACGACGCATGTCATTTTCTTTGGCGGCACGATTGGTTTCGGTCATGAGAAATTTCTGACGTTCATATTCCTGCTGTAGACTGTCTAATGAAGCAGCCATATCATAATACTGCTTTTCAAGTTTGCGACCTTCGACTTCAAGTTTGCTCTGCGCTTCGCGATATTCTTCAAACTGGGACAAAATATATTCGGAATTGATGTATCCGAATTTCTGTCCGAAAGCTGCCATAGAAAGGGTTAATAAAAGGATTAAACTAATCATGCTCTTGTTCAAAATGGTATCTCCTTAACCAATGTGTCTTAAAATTGCTGACCGAAAATAAAGTGATATTCCGGTGATTTCCAGTCAGGCACCGGATCGTTATCAAACCCCCATCCGATATCGATACCTAACATACCAAGCGGTGGCATGATAACTCTTCCACCAAACCCTGCTGATCTTTTTAGATCAAAAAGGCTACTCGAATTAAAATCATCCCAAACATTACCTGCCTCTGCAAATCCGATTAAATACATCATGGGATTTGGTGAGAGAAGGAAGCGCATCTCAAGCGTATACTTGAAAGATGCCATTCCGCCAAAATAAGCGTCACCTTCCAAAGTTCCAACAGATCGTTCAGCATAACCACGTAAGGCACTACCATAGATTAATCCGGCGCCGCCCATAAAAAAGTACTCATCATAAGGAATAATATGGGTAGAATCCTTCTCTAGCTGTTCGAGAATACCACCTTCAAAATAACTCCTCATAGCCAGCTTGTCTTTCCAGATAGGTGTGTACCACTCAAGGCTGGCCTTCTGTTTAAAGAAACTCTCGTTTCCACCAAGAAAATTTCCACTATAAATTGAATTCAGGGTTAACACTGAACCGCTGGTTGGAAATTCTGGTGCATTTCTGGAATCCCTGGTAATCGTTTGCGTGAGACTAATACCAGATGTTTTTTCCAGATGGGCTGGATTTACACGATCAAAAACACCTTGATAATATATTTTATCAAGGTCGTAACGATCCAGGGCGGCTCTAAATGTCCAGCGACCACGGAAATAGTTATCAGGCCACTGGAAACGGCGGCCAAAGGTCACGGAACCACCTGTGGTATGAACGTCATAGGGTGTTGAGTAACTTGATGAATAATTCAAATAGGAAGAACTCGTTCCCTGACTCCGATCCTGATCGAACAGACTGACACCCAACAGGTTAGGCGTATTGAACAACCAGGGTTCAACAAAACTTACAGAGAGCGCTTCATAGCTGTAAGCACGCTGAAAGTTGAAAGATACCTGTTGACCATTTCCCCTGAAATTGGGAAACTGGAGACCAACTGTTCCAATAAAACCATCGCGTTCGCTATAACCTGCACTGGCAGTTGCTGTTCCAGTGTTCTTTTCTTCCACTTCAAAAACCAGATCGATTTCGTCTTCATCATAGGGAATGACGTCCGGGACTACATTACCAAAATAATTGAGAATCATCACTTCACGTTGTGATCTCATGAGTGCAGTCCGGCTGAATAGATCACCAGGAAATATTCTCAGCTCGCGGCGGATGACGTTTTCTTTTGTCTTGTCATTGCCCACAATATTGATGTGCCGAATATGGACAGGGCTCATCTCAGCAATCTCAAGTGTCAAAGCCACCGTATCAGCAGCTATGGGAAGTTCAATGGGGTTGATCTGGCAATACAGATAACCTTTGTCCATATATGGACTTCTTACACCCAGCTCAATGGCTTCCATGAGTTTTTCAGAGTTATACTGATCGCCACGTGAAATGCCTAAAGCCGACAGAATATCATCACTTTCGAAGATGGTATTGCCCGTGATGGTGACCTCACCATATTTATACTTTTCCCCCTCGTAGAGGTTGATATCAAAGTACATTTTTTTCAAATTTTCAGAATAATAAAGACTGTCACCCAGGATTTCAGCATCGCGATATCCAATGGAGTGCATATACTCCTCAATAAGGCGCTCATCTGCACGGAGATTATCAATTGAGAACTCTGCGTCGGCCCAAAATTTCCACCAACGTTCCTCCTTGATCAAGTCCATTTTCTTTTTTAGTTTTCGATCAGAGAGTTGAGTGTTGCCGGTAAAACGTATTTCACCAACAGAAACTTTTTTATTCTCAGTAATCTGAAATTTCACACCGCGTGAATTTTCTTTTTCACCCTCAAAAGTACTGGGTTCGATCTCTGCCAAAAGATAGCCATCTTCATAGTATAGATTCTGAATGATACGTTGGCTTTCATAGACGATGAAAGGTGTAAGTGCCTGGCCCGGGTGGAGATCAAGGGCTTCATCTATTTCATCAGTCTTGAGTTTTTTATTACCTTCCAGCATCACCTTATCAAGGCGGGGATATTCCTCAACTGAAATAATTAAGAAAATACCTTCAGGAGTTTCACGATCAGAGAGAATTTTGACATCTGAAAAGAGTCCCAAACTCCATAATTGCTTGACACCTTCTGAAAAGTCTTCCTGATTTGCCTCCATACCGGCACTCAGACCTGAGGCAGCAATGACAACAGTAGGAGTGGCTGTTTTAGTTCCAATTACATCAATACTTGCGATTTTGATTTTGGGTGTTTGCTGCTGTCCCCATACTAAGGATAACAACAGAATCAAGCTTGTGGTGTGTAAAATAAATTTTTTCATACTTAGACGAACGTGTTAGTGCTGTATTTGTTCACTAACTTGTCCATATCTACGCTCCCTTTTTTGATAATCGCGTATAGCCTCCAAAAAATCCGTCCCCTCGAAAGCTGGCCAGAAGACAGGTGTAACAAAAATTTCTGTGTAGGCTAACTGCCACAACAAAAAGTTACTCAGCCTGAATTCCCCACTTGTCCGGATGAGTAAATCCGGATCGGAAATTTCTGAGGTATAAAGATATTTAGAAATAGTATTTTCATCGATTTCTGAAACTTCTTGCGTTCCACTTGCCACATCTGTTCCAATGGCTTGAACAGCCTGGAGTATTTCCTGACGACTTCCATAATTAAGTGCCAGCACTAAATTTAAACCCGTGTTTCGGGAAGTTTTTTCGATGCCAGCCAGCATCCCAGATCTGGGGCCTTTGGGCATTGAATCCAGATCACCTATGACGGTCAGACGAACATTATTGCGATGAAGATCATCTACTTCTTTGGTGATGGTGTCCAGCAACAGATTCATGAGTGCTGAAACTTCAAACTTGGGTCGGTTCCAATTTTCGGAGGAGAATGTGTAAAGCGTCAAAGTTTCCAGACCCAATTCACCAGCCAATTCTGTGATCCGGCGAACTGATTTCACACCCGCCTTGTGACCAAATACTCTTGGTTGGGATTTTAATTTGGCCCAGCGTCCATTCCCATCCATGATAATAGCCACATGTTTGGGTAAATTCCCATGGGATAGCACTTCAGATTTCAATTGATCAAAATTGACTGACATCTCTAAACTATTCCATACCCATTGCAATTCGGCCCTCTGGACTAATCATTCCAGGGTTCCAGAGAGGTTCCCAAACAACATCGACTTCTACCTGTGTGACGCCTTCCAGTGCTTCCACAGCCTGCTTCACCATTTTTGCTATCACTGAATGCATGGGGCAAGCTTTTGTGGTCAGGGTCATCTTAATACTCACAACACCATTTTCAATGCTGGTATTATAAATCAGACCCAAATCAATCAAATTAACTGGAATTTCAGGATCGTAGACCTTGTGCAATGCGTCGAGTATCGTTTTCTTGTGGATCATTATTGAACGATTCAGCTTACCAGTTCATGTACTTGATCAGCAACATCCATAAACATCTGAGCTGCTTCTGATTCTGGAAGATGAATGACAAGCGGTTCGCCATTTTCCCCCGCTTTCATAATTTCTTCATTCAGGGGGATTTTTGCCAGGAGTGGTACATTTAAGCGCGTACTCTCCTTATCCCCACCGCCAGTTGAAAAGATTTGGGATATATGACCACAATTGGTGCATACGTGGTAGGACATATTCTCGATTATGCCTAAGACCGGTGTATTCACCTTCTCAAACATGTTGGCTCCACGTTCCACATCTTTCAAAGCCAGATCCTGAGGAGTTGTGACAATCACCGCACCGGTAAGAGCAACCTGTTGAACCAATGTCAGCTGCACATCTCCTGTACCTGGAGGTAGATCAAGAATGAGATAGTCCAAGTCACCCCAGTCTACATCAAAAAGAAACTGGGATACCATTTTACTGACCATGGCACCACGCCAGATAACTGGAGAACTATCTGTAAGTAAAAAACCCAATGACATGAGGGACATATCATACTGTCTCACTGGCTGAAGTTTGTTTCCCTCTACCACCTTTGGCACTTCGTGAATGCCCATGGTGATGGGGAGGCTTGGTCCGAATACATCCAGGTCAAGTATACCAACACTGTGCCCCTGCTTACGTAAAGCAGCAGCCAGATTCGCAGCTACTGTCGATTTGCCTACGCCGCCTTTTCCACTCGCTATGGCGATGGTGTGCTTCACACCTGGGATTGAAGGTGGCGCTGAGGGGGTTTCTGTTCCCGGAGCAGGTTGTGCGGTGGCTTGAATAACTTCGATACTGACTTTTTCGTAGCCACCCTCGCGCAATACTTTCTCAAGATTTGCTAGAATCTCCTGACGTACCTCTTCTTTTTCTGAGGAAAATTTGACACCAAGTTCCACACCATTTTCACTCTCTTTTACATTCTGTATAAGCCCAAAGGATACCACATCCTTATTAAAACCTGGGTACTTGACCTGCTGTAAAAGGGATTTAAGTTTATCTTCACTCATTGTATTTTTTTTCCTCTAACTTTCATAGCTCGCTAATATAGTTTTCATTTCACGAGATGCAGGAAAAATGATACGATCGAGGAGGAAAAGTGACCTGTTTTTGAAGCTGGATCCAGACAGCAAAAAAATAGCCATTTTATCCTAGCTACACCTAAATTAAAATTTTGATCTCAATAAAAAAGGTCCCCCGGTTGGGAGACCTTTTTGTCAAAATAAGTGATGCTAAACTAAGGTTTGGATAATCAGCCAGTTATTTTTGCATAACGAGCCATGAGAACTTCATCTGATTCCTTAACGCCAAGTGGGATACAATCGACGGGACAAACTTCAACACATTGTGATTCGTCAAAATGACCTTTACACTCTGTACAGAGTTCAGGATCTATCTCGTAGAACTCATCGCCCTCAGAGATGGCATCATTTGGACATTCTGGTTCGCAAGCACCGCAGTTGATACATTCATCAGTAATAGTAAGAGACATGAAACCTCCTGTGATTTTCTATCTCAATTTATAGAGCCACCTCTCAAATAATGGAGAAGCAGCGATTAAGTTTTTATCCCTGTGTAAAGTCAAACACAGCTTCTGAATAAAAGCTTGCTCATCAAGTCAATGAACGTGCAAATATGATATTCACGCTAGCGAATCCCAAACACTATTTGAGGACTTGATGGCTTTCTTTACGATTTTTTGAATTTTAATCCAGTTTTAATCGGGATGGATTATATTGTCCTACAACCAATCACTCGTTTTAACAAATATTGGTATTTCGATAGAGAAAATGAGGGGTCAAAAATGAAAATTGCCTATCTGGATGGAATTCGATTCTTTCGAGTTTTATACGCTGGTATCCAGAGCCTTCTTGATGAGCAGGATTATCTAAATAAAATAAATGTTTTTCCTGTACCGGATGGAGACACCGGGACCAATATGGCTTTCACGCTTATGGGAATCATTGAACACATCCAACCCCATAGTAGGTTGGATTTGAATGAGCTGAGCGATATTGTCGCCGATGCCGCGTTGGACAATGCGCGTGGAAATTCTGGAGTGATCCTTGCTCAGTTCTTCCAAGGTCTCAGTATGGGACTCAAGCCTTATGCAGAGGTGAGTACCAGTCAATTTGCTGATGCATCCAAAATTGCTGTGGATGAATCATATACAGCACTCATGAATCCAGTGGAAGGCACCATACTCTCAGTTCTCAGAGCCTGGAGTGATAGCTTGCTTGCCGCTTCCAACACCTCCCATGATTTTCAAAAAGTCTGGAAAATCTCTCTGGAAGCTGCCACAACAGCCCTGAACTATACCCCTGAGCAATTGAAGGTTCTAAAAGATGCGGGGGTTGTGGATGCAGCAGGTCGTGGTTTCGTTAGTATCCTCGAAGGAGTCATGAACTTCATGAATACAGGTGATATCAGAAAATTACCAAAAATTGATACCGGATTTTCAGCAGTGGCTCTGGAGTCGACTGAAATCAATGCAGACAATCTTTCATTCCCCTTTTGCACAGAGTGTATCATTGTTGGAGAGGATATTCCGCGAGACAAACTTAGTCAGACTATGAAACCTCTCGGTGATAGTATTGTCATTGCCGGATCCAAGCATCGTGCAAAAGTGCACATTCACACTGATGACCCAGCCAACCTCTTTGAGACCCTGGCAATTTATGGCGAAGTTAAGCAACAAAAAGTTGACGATATGCGAGAACAGAATAAAAGTGTCCGCTCTCAACAAAAGATCGCTCTCGTGGTGGATTCTACCTGTGATCTTCCACCCGATATTCTCGAAAAACATCATATCCATGTTGTACCCGTCAGGTTGAATTTTGGAAAAGAGCAGTACATTGACCGAGTGACCATTACCAATGATGAGTTCTACTCAAAACTAGCTCACTCTGCCCATCACCCGCAGACTTCACAGCCACCCCCGGCAGATTTTAAGCGGATGTATCAATTCCTTTCCTCTCACTATGAGTCTGTCATTTCTTTGCACCTCCCTCAGGTATTGAGTGGTACCTATCAAAACGCTTCTGCTGCGCTTGAGAAAGTGAAATTCAAAAAGCATCAAACTATTATTGACTCCCTTTCTTTGTCCGGAGGGACCGGTGTTATAGCGCTGGAACTTGCCCAGGCCATAGATCAGGATATGATGTTCCCTGAGTTGGTGCAACTTGCTGATGATACTATTGAGAAAACAGAAATATTTATCGCATTGAAAACTCTGGATGCTGTTCAAAAGAGCGGACGATTAAGCGTGAGGAAGAAGCGACTCATTGATTTTCTTGGTTTGAATCTTGTCCTTAGCATCACGAGAGAGGGATATCTGAAACCGTGTGGTGTCACCTTTGGACGGAATAATATATTCAATAAGTTTGAAAAGTTTGTCCTGAAAAAAGCTAAAGGCAAGTCAATCAAGCGTATTGGAATAGTGCATGGCGTCAATCCAGATACTGCCGAAAAGCTTAGAGTAGTTTTTGAGTCCGCATATCCCGATGCAGAGGTATTTGTATCTGATTTTTGCCCGGCTCTAGGAGTTCATGCAGGTGTGGGAGCAATAGGAATCGCGCTTCAATTTAATTAATAATCGTGTTGATTTTGTGCACTCATCCCCTGGTGGCTCTATTATATTTTGAACAAGTAAATAGAGGATCCGAAAATGATTGAACTTCTCATACTCATTTTGATTGCCTATGTCGTAGGCTCAACACCCACAAGCATTATCGTCTCCCGACTCAAGTATAAAGAGGATATTCGTGAGCATGGTTCAGGCAATGCGGGGGCCACCAATGTATTTCGTACCTTTGGCTGGAAACCGGCTCTATTTGTAACTGTGATTGATGTGTTTAAAGGATGGTTGCCGTCCTATGTAGCGGGTAACCTTAACTCTGAGACCATCCTGTTTGCTTCAAATCCAGATGCCCTGATGATCATTGCAGGTTTTGCGGCAGTCTTGGGACATACCTATACCGTGTTTGCAGGATTCAAGGGTGGCAAAGGAGTTGGTACCCTGGCAGGTATGTTGATCGCCCTCTTCCCTATTGCCTTACCTATTTGTTTACTGGTTTTCATTATCACACTTATTTCCACGGGAATCGTGTCACTGGGGAGCATGCTGGCGGCAAGTGCTCTCCCTGTTACCCTTTATATTGTTGAAGGTATTAATACAGATGTTCAGGTCTCTTTAACATTGAGATTATTTTCACTGTTGATCCCCCTCTTTGTCATCTTCACCCATCGCAGTAATATCAAACGCATGATGGAGGGTACTGAAAACAGATTTGAGAAGGCCCGGATTTTTAAGAAGAAGACTGAGGCATAGGGGTCTAAATACCTAAAGATCGGGTATTATGATCTTCCTCCTTCCGCAAGGAACTTGTTTAGGAGGAAGATTTGACAGTTAGGGGCTGGGTTAAGCAATGTGAGGTGTTGGGGAGATGCGTCTGTCCGTCACCCAAGAAGTCGGAGATTGCCTGCCTGCGCGGAGTCGCTTCGGCATAGGCAGGCTTCGCTACGCTCGCAAAGACAAAAGAAGAGACTTTTCTACTTTCTTACTTCTTACTTAAAATCTACTTTCCCCAGAAAGCGTTCATCTTTTTCTTCACGGCTTCGATTTTCTTTATATCCGCTGTGGCCTGTTTGATAAAAGCACCATCTGATTCGATACGAACCGCTTCATAATAATCTTCAAGGGCAGCATCATAATCGGTGCGATTATTTTTATATCTTGCTTGTCCCATGAGGAAATACGGTAGCCCAGAATTTTTATCATAGTTTGCGGCTTTGTTATAATCATTAATAGCATCCCATAGGCCCTTGTGGGCGCCATGATCAAATTTCTTTTTCCCTTCAAGCAGGAGACGACAAAACTTGTCTTTATTGGAGTCTGCATCCAGTTCGGCAATCTGGGTAGCAGCTTTTTTAGCCTCACTCCACTGATTTCCACCCATGGTGGTCAATGCTCTTTCATACCATAAATCTATTGCAAGAGTAGTGAGTGAATCAGCCTCGAACCCAGCTTTTATCGCTTCATTAAAATATTTACCTGCTGTGACACGTTTTCCGGCTTTGAAAGCACTCTCGTAAGCGAGGCGATAGACTTTGGCATTGGCCTTCCCTTCTGTGATGATGGTCTCATAGTGTGCCAGAGAAGCCCCATATTTGCCTTCCTCAAACAATGCGATACCAGGTTTAACATCTGGTCCCATGAGTGATGCACAACCCACCAGCAATAGCCCTGTGAGAAGTGTACTTAGCTGATTGAATGTGCGCATTTTAAAACTCATACTAACCTCAATTCTTGTCCTAAACAAAAGCGAGGCATTGAATCCTCGCTTTTAAATACTATAAAAATTGGAATAATTGACTAATGCCAGGTCAAACGTCCCATAAAATCAGAAACTTCCATCTCTTCATTGTAGAGTTTTACTACATCAACTGCATCAGCAGTCGCTGCAATGGAAACTTCCTCTTTATACTGCACTTTCACAACTACACTCACTCGGTCGATATCAGTATTTGTTTTTTCAATAGCTGATCCGCTGGCGGCGAAAGAAACCAACAATGCCTCATCAAAACGATTCCTGCCAGATTTTACAATCACCAAAAGTTGAAGAATAGTTTGTCCGTCTTCTTCATAGGTTTTCATCTGAAAATCAGCATAGTCAACTTGATAGCGATAACTCTTGAATATTTTTGAAGCTTCTTTGTACATAGCCGAACTTGATTGGGCCAGGCTAAATGAAGAAAGGAGCAACAGATTTAAAATAATTATAGTCAGTTTTTTGAATTTCACAATTTTCCTCCAGCAATCAAAATTTATGATTGGGCAATATACGTTTTGCTTGGTCCGAATCAAGCGATATGGAATGGGAACTTTACAATTTCAAGGGGTTCAATGAATGGTTTTGCCGCCAACAATTATCGTATGAGCCTGATTGGTTCCATAGAAATAGGCCATCTCGCGATAATTGTTCATCTGCCAGAGAACTGCATCTGCCTGATATCCAGGTGCAATTGAACCCGTTCTCTTCTCAATACCCATTGATCTGGCCCCGCCAAAGGTTGCTGCCTGTAGAGCTTCCAGAGGAGTTAAATGCAGATAAATCACAGCCAGAGTCATGACAAATGGCATTGATAGGCTCATATTGCTGCCGGGGTTAAAGTCAGTGGCTAATGCCAATGAGACCCCAGCATCTAGGAGTTTCCTGGCGGGAGCCCAGGTATTGCTGCCCAGGAAAAATGTGGTCCCAGGGAGTAAAGTTGCCACTGTATCCGATCCAGCTAGCGCTTTAACGCCCTCATCTGATATTGCCATGAGATGGTCAGCCGAAAGCGCTCCCATTTTTGCCGCCAGTTCAGCTCCCCCACTGGAGACAAACTCGTCAGCATGGAATTTTAACTGCATTCCATATTTTTGGGCTGCCAGCAGGATTTTCTCAGTCTCTTCAGTGGTATAAACGCCTTCTTCGCAGAAAACATCGCAGTATCGAGCCAGATTTTGCGCTGCAACTTCAGGAATCATTTCATTGATAATCAGGTCAATATAGGTATTTCGATCATCACGATATTCATCGGGTACTTCATGGGCTCCCAATAATGTTGAAAAGGTCTGGAGCGGCGTTCTTTCTGAAGCAATTTTTATTGCTCTGAGCGATTTTATCTCGGCTTCTGTGGATAAGCCATAGCCACTCTTGCATTCAGCTGTGGTGGTTCCATGTCTAAGCATAAGATTCAGACGCGTCTCAACCAGATCAGCCAATTCAGATTCTGATATTTCCCGCAATTTTCTCACAGAGTTTCGAATGCCACCACCGGCTTCGGCAATTTCCTGATAGGTTTTTCCCTGGGACCGCATCTCAAATTCCAGCTCACGTGTGGCCGCAAAGGCTGGATGTGTGTGTGAATCTATAAATCCGGGGGTCAGGAGTTGACCCTGAGCGTCCAGAATATCAGGATCAGAGAAAGATTTTGGGCTATACTCAGAAAACTTGCCATCTTCAATCAGCCAGGTCCCCCCTTCGCCCACTTCCATTATATTTTGAGTGGGGTTCCAGGTGACCCACTGACCAATATTGGTTATCCCTTTGATGCTTTCATTTCTCATGTCGGGTCCGATGTGATCAGCCATTAATCATAGGTATTTTGACACCACGCTCATTGGCGACTTCTATAGCCCGCTCATAACCTGCATCAGCATGACGGGCCACACCCATTCCGGGATCCGTGGTAAGCACACGCTGAAGGCGCTCATCCATTTCTTTTGAACCATCCGCGACGATGACCATACCGGCGTGAATGGCATAGCCCATCCCAACACCCCCTCCATGATGGACAGAAATCCAACTTGCCCCTCCAACGGCATTGACCAGCGCATTGAGAATCGGCCAATCTGCCACGGCATCTGAGCCATCAAGCATGGATTCGGTCTCCCGGTTTGGAGAAGCGACTGATCCTGAATCCAGATGATCACGACCAATCACTAGGGGAGCAGATACCTCACCGGTACGAACCAGTGCATTCATGGCAAGACCAAGTTTTGCCCGCTCGCCATAACCCAACCAGCAGATTCGGCTAGGTAAGCCTTGAAATTCTACCTGCTCCTGAGCCATATCAATCCAGCGTATTAAAGCTTCATCCTCTGGGAACATTTCTTTGACCAGTCGATCTGTACGATAGATGTCTTCTGGATCACCGGACAAGGCAACCCATCGGAAGGGTCCTTTCCCTTCACAGAACAAGGGTCTGATATACGCAGGCACAAACCCTGGAAAGTCGAAGGCATTCTTCACGCCAGCTATCTCAGCCTGAGCCCGGATATTATTGCCATAGTCGAATACGATGGAGCCAGCCTTTTTAAAGGCAAGCATAGCTTCCACATGTCTGGCCATGGACTTGTAGCTCATGGCGACATATTTTTCAGGATTAGATTCCCGTAAAGTGTTGGCTTCATCAAAGCTGATACCATGGGGATAGTAGCCTCTCAACTCATCATGAGCTGATGTTTGGTCAGTAACCACATCGGGGATAAAGCCTCGGGATATTAATTCGGGTAAAACATCAGCAGCATTGCCTTCCAGCCCTACACTTAGTGGTACTTTTTTCAGTTTAGCTTCATTTATCCAAGCCAGTGCTTCAGCAAGATCCTTGGTAGCTTTATTTAGGTAGCGTGTATCGAGACGTCTCTGAATGCGAGTGGGATCGATTTCAACCACCAGGGCAATACCATTATTCATGGTAACAGAGAGGGGCTGAGCACCACCCATTCCTCCGAGACCAGCAGTCAGGACGACTTTTCCCCTGAGGTCAGAATCATAGTGTTGCCTGGCCAGGGAAGCCAGCGTTTCGTATGTACCCTGCAATATTCCCTGGGTTCCAATATAGATCCAACTGCCAGCTGTCATCTGGCCATACATCATTAAGCCCTTTTTATCGAGCTCATTGAAATGCTCCCAAGTTGCCCATTTGGGAACCAGCATGGAGTTACTGATGAGGACTCGGGGTGCTTGCGTATGTGTTTTAAAAACTGCGACAGGTTTCCCTGATTGAATCATGAGAGTTTCATCATTCTCAAGGGTTTCGAGACTTTTTAAAATAGCGTCAAAGGATTCCCAATTACGGGCAGCTTTTCCATATCCACCATAAACAATCAATTCATCAGGATTTTCAGCAACATCAGGACTCAAATTGTGCTGTATCATCCGGTAAGCGGCTTCCTGGTGCCAACCTTTACAATGCAATTTGTTACCCGTTGGCGGTGTAATCGTTCGCCCCATACTGCCTCCTATTTTTTTAAGCTGCGATGAATCTGATCGAAATATCGAGGATCCTTTTCATATGTATCATATGAAAATATGATAAGATTATAGAATCCTGCATCCCGAGAATGTGCAATTTTTGCTGCAGAAGTAAAACTATTTTGATTGTACGTTGCAATTCCCATGAAAATTTGCTCAGTATTTAATTTCTCATTTTTTATCATGGTCATACTACGTTTAAAATCTCTGTCAGCAGTGGCATAATTCATGGGAATAACAAAATCCATACTCCCATTTTTCAGCCAGGTTGGCCAGTCCTGAAAGAAACGGGTTCTGGCGACCTCAGGGTTTGGCTTAACTGCGGCGGAAAGCTTTATTGCAGGACGGATACTTTTAATACTGCTGTTGATCTTGCCAATAAAGGCAGTGAGTTCATTCCGCCTAAAATCATTCCAGTATAGCCAGTACTTCTCTTTATCAGCAGGATTGAGTCGATACCAGTAGGAGCCCTTCCCGTTGCCAAGGGTTATGGGATCCACATTGTACTGCATGAGGAATTTTTTACGTCCGGAACGGTTATATCCGTAGTCACGATCCTGGAAACGGACATAGTCTAAATGAATGCCATCGAGTGCATAATTTCGGACCAACTCATTGATGACTGCCAGGAGGTGATTATTCACATCATCATTCAGAGGAGATAGGTAAACGCCTTCTCGCCCGTTGCGTCCATTCTGGGCAACAAACTCCAGATCCCCCTTCCCACGACCATTCACTTCAACCCATTCGGGGTATCTATTCACAATATGGTTTGGATCAGAGGGCATTTTGCGTGCGGACCATGAGAGGTACATATTCACCCAAGCATGAATTTTTATGCCATAGGAGTGGGCCAACGGGATGATGTCCCGTAAGGGGTCGTAATCACCCCTTGGTAAAAGAGTTGAGCGAGGGACAAGCTCACTATTATAATAGGCATCAGCACGACCCCGAACCTGTACAAACAAATCGGTATACCCATTTGCAGCAGCAAATTCAACCAGTTTACGAACTTTTTGGGGTGATGTTATGGAATGGCGAACCACCCAGATGCCCTGAACTGGCTTGGCTGAAAGTAGAGCAGGCAGAGTTAATAGAACGAAAAAGGCAGGGATAAACCCTGCCTTTAAATATCTCAGAATCATCAAATTCTCAATGAAGAGTCAATGATCAGGAGGTTTTCGATTCAGCTTCTGTTTCTTCGGCTTCTTCAGCAGGAGATTCAGGAGCTTCAACTTCTTCAGCAACTTCAACTGGAGCCTCTTCAGCAACTTCTTCAGTTAAAGTTTCAACAACTTCAACTGGGGCT
>Ga0307991_1000064_pt1 | contig 84771 bp, 51 predicted proteins | sample EllFjometagen131_FD_203146 | JGI IMG/M metagenome (GOLD analysis project Ga0307991, IMG submission 203146) | Marine microbial communities from Ellis Fjord, Antarctic Ocean - #131 | ecosystem: Environmental > Aquatic > Marine > Unclassified | place: Southern Ocean | collected 2014-10-08
TAGTGACCCAAAAAGAAATATCCTTTGAGAAAGACTTATTTTCTGGATAATTTCAGATTTACAACCGAAACACTGGGTTATAGCTATGTTTTGGGTAATTTCTCAAAAACTTTCGGATGCTAGTGAAAATTTCACAAACAAACTATAAATTTTATTGCTAAAATAATTGTTTTATAATCTATAAAAATAATCTCTGGAATGGAATTTAAATCCTGGGTTTTATAGAAATTTAAATCAGTTAGACTAAATGTTTGCTCCACAAAATTAAAGTCTCACTGATTTAAATTTCCTTTTTGTAAATTCTATACTTTTTATAAACTTTACCACCCATCTTTTCCATTTCAGCTCTTACTTTTGTATTGCCTTCTAATTCAAGATGACTGTCAATATTAGTCATCCCTTTTTTTTGAGCTGAACGTAAAGTCTTTATCCCCAAAATTGAATCAAGACCAATACCACGGTATTTGGGATCGATGGCACCAAGAAGAAGAACTAATTTTTTGGTTTTCTTTCCCGAGCGTAATATTTTCAATATTCCAAAAGGAAATAATTTTCCTTTTGCTTTTTTAATTCCCTGACTAATGTCTGGCATTGCAAGAATAAAAGCTACTTCCTTCCCATCCTTATATACTAGTTTAACAAATTTATGGTCAATAACCGGTAAATAAATATCTGCAAATTCAATAGCCTCCTCATCACTAATTGGGGCAAAACCATAAATATCAACGAAAGTTTTATTTACCATCCTAAATACGGGAACAATATAAGGTTTAAGTTTTTTGCGACTTGTAAATTCTAATACTTCAAAATCATTATTTTTATTTACTCTTTCAAATATTCTGTTATAGAATTCAGGTATTTTTTCCGTAACAGGAATATTATATGCGACTAGATCAGTTTTTTTTGTAAACCCCTCTCCTTCCAATAATCTAACAAGATATTTTTCATTATATATTGTCGAAATAACAGGGTGATGTTCATAACCTTCAATAAGTAAACCCTGAGGATCTTTATCATTAAATCCAAATGGACCAACTAACTCATTCATGTTTTTTTCTTTTGCCCAATCTTTAATTTTTTCAAACAGAAGTTTAGCAATTTCAGCAGCATCATAACAAACAAAATGCTCAAAACGAGCAGTTTTTTCATTTTTTAACAAATTATACTCTTTGTTGATAATACCCATAATTCTACCAACAACTTCTTTTCCACGAAAAGCAAGAAATAAAATAGTATCGCAATATTTATAATGTTTATATTTTTTTTTATTAAAATATTTCCATTCATCAGAATATATTGGGGCAAAAAAGTCATTCGTTTGATTTTATGTGCGTTATATGTTGAGCTGCAAACTCATTTTTTTTATTTCAATAAAAATTGAAATAATTTGTAAATTTTTTGCAATCTTTTACAAATTTATCTTGCAAAATTTACTTTAGCTAAAGTATCATTATACTTCTGAAAGTTTGTAGTCAATCTGAAAGCACTCAGAAAAATAAATCATAGAAAAGTGTCTGAAAAATGACACTAAGACACAGGAAAACCCAGTTAAACCCCTAAATCACAACTAAAAAGGCAACTGTAAATTTTAACTTAAAGCCTGAAGTAACTATTTTTAATACAAAAGAAAAGAAAAAAGGAAATTTCAACTTAGGAGTTTTTGTTAATCCTGAAATGATATTTTATCCATCGGATGATATTCCAAACAAAACTAATCTTAATCTTAATTTAAGTATATCTTATAATTTCTCAAATTTATTCTTTGAAAGCAGATTAGGAATTGGATTGGCAAAAGACAACGGGAATTATAATTTGCACATTGCAACACCCGATAATATTAGATTTACACAGAAGTTAATTAAGTTATAATTTTATCACAAGAAAAAAACGCCTTGTAAAATTTGCAAGGCGTTTTTTATAATATAATTTTTTCTATTCTTAATTATCATCTGCAAACCATTCAACATAAGAAGTAACTGTTTCTCTAAATTTCATACTAAAAAGTTTAACTCCATTAGGCAAACCATATTTAATTCTGTCAACAAAATCAATAAGTAAATTTTCGGATGTTGGTTGATATTCTGTTATCACAATTCTTTCGTATTGCAGCTTTAATTCTTTTAACAGAGTTGGGGATGTTTTGTTGCTAAGAACAAGAGCATGATCAAATTGGTTAATTATTCTTTCTTTAATAAGTGATTTCAAATCCTTAAAATCAATTAACATCCCATATTTGGGAGAAGATGAATCGGAAATGGGGCTTCCTATTACTGTAACAAAAAGCTCATAAGTATGCCCATGTATGTTTTTACATAGTCCATCATAACCCTCAAGTGCGTGAGCCATTTCAAAATTAAATTGCTTAGTTAATTTTAATACAGTCATTATATTTTATTGTTTGATTTATTAATTAGTCGTTTTTATAATTTAAAGCATTGTTTTTTCTATAAAATTATATACTTTATAAAATATTCAATTCCAACACCAATAATCATTAATGCACCAAGAAATTCAAGAACATTTGCAAATAAAAATTTTCCGGAACTTTTTCCTACAAAGGATCCTGCTAAAGAAAACAACATCGCTGCCAAAACAAATATTACTGACAATTCTATAATCTTAACATCAAGAAACGCAAATCCAATTCCAATAATAAAGGCATCTGTGCTTAAAGCAATTGATATCAATAATAAAGAAAGTAGTTTCTCTGGATTAAACATTATTTGATCAGGTCTAACTCTTAATGAACCTAACATCATCTTTATCCCAAGAATTATAAAAAGAACAGATAATACCCAAAACTTGTAGTCCTGTATAAGATGAACAAAAGAGGAGCAAAGTTTCCATCCTGCCAGAAACATTAATGCTTTGAATAAACCAAAAATTAATGATATTTTAAACCTCTCTGCATGACTCAGGCATTTGTGAATACTGCAATTCAAAGACACAGAAAACGCTGAAGTTGAAAGTGCTATTGTTATTAATATTATTTGTATAATTGACATTTAGTGTTGCTTTTCGCTTTTTATTGGTCTCACAAAATACAGAGGAAACCCAATCAGCAAAACTACCGAAATTATTATTAGTGCAATCCCAATTCCGTATTTATCAGCAAAAAAACCTATAAATATTGCTGACAAAGCTGTAACAATTGTTTTTATTTGGGAATTGACTGATAATGCTGTTGCATATATTTTTCTATCGAAAAGACCACTAACATTTGAGACACCTATTGGTTTCCGTAAATTCTCAACAATTATTATGAAAATAAAAAACACAATCGAAATAAAAAACATGTCCAAACTATAAAATAATCCACTAATAATCCCAAACAGATATCCGGCAAACAGAGTAATATTAAGAGGTTTATAAATGTTTGTAAATTTTATGGCTACTTTTCCTGAATATCTTGAAGCAAAAGAATTTATTATAAAAATAAAAAAAAACACTAATCCAACCACAACAGATGTTCGTTGAATATCATCAAGATAAAGTAAAAATGGGACAGACAATGCAACTGACTGAAGTATTGGTTGAAGATAATCTTTTACAGCTTTGTTATACCCGCTATAAACTGAAAGGTTCAAAACAGCTTTAATCACATTCTTTCTTTTAAAAGATTCAATTAAGATTCTTACCACTGATTTAAATTGTTCACCAATTTTCGCTATTTCAAATTTATTAATATCTCCATCAAGCTCTTTTGGGTATGAAGCAACATTAATCAAATCCAGTAAATATGGAACTATTGAAAACAAAAAAATATTTCGATAGCTTCCTGAGTAAAACACAATTAGCCCACCAATTAACGAAGCAATTGCTGAGCCCATTTGCGACCATGACCTGGTATGTCCATAATAATGTACTATCTTATCTTTCCAATTATGGATAATCAAATACTCCAAAATCATTGCTTTATGAGTTCCGCTTCTTAATGCATCAGCAATTGAAAATACTATCATTGCAATCAAAAACAAATAATAATCCAAAGCAACATAAAAGACAACAAAAGAACTAATATAAAGCAAAAAAGCCATTACCATAGTTTTTCTTCTGCCAAATGAATCTGTAAAAATTCCGGTAGGTATTTCAAGAACATTCCTTGTTATTTCTCTAAATGCATATAAGGTTCCTACTTCAAGGAAACTTAATCCTTTTTCTAGAAAAAACAATATTAGAAATGCTTCAAAAAAACGAAGGTTTTTGAGAAAGCCGTACAAGCAAAATTTATAATATTGAATATCTTTTATGAAATAATTATTCATGCAAGTTTTTATTCTTTTCTCAAAAGTAAAAAAAATACCACAGATTTATAGATAATCTTATTACTATTCAATCTGTGAATCTGTGTCAAATTTATTTACAATTTAGTCAAAATAGCAGATGTTTATTAAAACAAAAATCCTTCAAATCTTTGAGATTTGAAGGATTTGACTATCTAAAAGCAAAATTAATAATGTTAAATTTTGTCCAGCTCAACAGTAAAATGTCTTAGTAGTGGAGCTTCGTTTAATATTTTAAGTCCTGATTTAATTTCATTTCTTCTTTCATAAACGTTAGCGAGAGCAACTGCAATAAAATCCATATGATTATTTGTATAAACTCTTCTTGGAATTGCCAAACGCAAAAGTTCAAGTTTAGGGTATCTGTTTTCTCTTGTATCGGGATCCCTGTCAGCAAGCAAAGTTCCAATTTCAACGCCACGCACACCACCTTCGATATAAAGTTCTACCGCTAATGTTTGAGCAATATATTCTTCTTTGGGAACATTTTTTAAAAATTTCTTTGCATCAATAAAAATTGCATGTCCTCCGGTTGGGTTTAAAACAGGAATGCCAAAACTTTTTAATCTATCTCCCAAATATTCAACTTGTTTAATTCTTGAATCCAAATAATCGAACTCGGTTCCTTCATCCAGTCCCTGTGCTAATGCATTCATATCTCTACCGGACATTCCTCCATAGGTAATATATCCTTCAAACATAATGTTGAACATACTAGCTTTTTGGAACATTTCTTTATCTCTAAGACCTATAAATCCACCCATGTTAACAATTGCATCTTTTTTACTGCTCATTGTCATTGCATCGGCATAAGAAAACATTTCTTTTACAATTTCTTTGATTGATTTATTTTCGTAACCTTTTTCTCTAACTTTAATGAAATAAGCATTTTCTGCAAAACGGGCAGAGTCAAAAATTACCTTTATTCCGTATTTACTTGAAAGCTTATGCACTTCTCGTAAATTTTGCATAGAAACAGGTTGTCCACCGGAAGAATTACATGTAACAGTAATTATTACCATCGGGATTTTTTCTTTTGGATTGCTTTTAAAAACATCCTCCAGTTTATTTAAATCAAGATTTCCTTTAAAGGGATGCTCAATTATAGTATCAAAAGCTTCGTCAATTGTACAATCAATGGCACTGGCTTTTCTAAATTCTATATGTCCTTTTGTTGTGTCAAAATGTGAATTTCCGGGAACAATATTTCCTTCTTTTACTAAAACGGAAAAAAGAACATTCTCGGCAGCTCTTCCCTGATGCGTAGGTAAGAAATACTCAAATCCAAGAATTTCTTTAATGGCATTTTTCATTTTATAATAAGATGAGGCACCTGCATAACTTTCGTCACCCAGCATCATTTCTGACCATTGTTTGTCGCTCATGGCACCGGTTCCGGAATCTGTTAAAAGGTCTATAAATACCTGATCACTTCTTAAATTAAATAAATTGTAGTTTGCGTCTTTAATCCACTTTTCTCGTTCTTCACAAGTACTTCTTTTAATGGTTTCAACCATTTTTATTTTATGATGTTCGGCGTATGGTAATTTCATTAGAATGTATTTTTATAATATTAAAAAAATTTAAATTACATATTTGAAAATATGTATAATTTGATTTTAATCTTTTACTTTGAAAAGAAATTGGATGGGTAGAAAACCATATTAAAAATCGTCTCTATTTTTAATATTTAAATAATTCCTGTCTTTTGATAATTGAAGTTTCATTTTTTTAGAATTACTTATTAGGCATCAAAGATAATAAATATTTTTAATTTACAAATTAAACTAAACAATTCATTTACTGTTAATCATCAGGATTTAAATAATATACACTTTTAGATATAGTTCTAAAATCTTGAGTTATTCCATTTCTTTATTAATTTATACTACAGATTATTTATTTCTAGATTTTACTAATTTTGCAAAAATTAGTTTTTTAACATCCATATTAATATGGAAATTAATTCATGGAAAATGAAAAAAATAATACTATTTTTGTTAGCTTTATCTACCCTTTCAACAAATGCACAATTCAATAAGTTTTTTCAGGATAAAACTTTACGTATTGATTATTTCCATTCTGGAAACGATACAAGTGAGTTTTATTCTTTCGATGAAGTTCTGATTGAACCAAATTGGGGAGGATCAAAAGTAAATTTGATTGACACTTTTTTTTACGGAAAATATTTTTATAAAGTTTTTGATGTTGCCACAGATTCATTAATCTATTCGAGAGGCTACTCAACATTATTTGGCGAATGGCAAACTACATCCGAAGCAAAAAAAACTTGGCGTACACTATCCGAATCTGTTGTAATGCCTTATCCAAAAAATGACGCAAGAATCGAATTTTACAGCAGAGATAATAATGGTGAATTTATTAAAAGTTTCGAATATTATTTCACCTTAAATAATTATTTCATAAAACCCGAACGCAGATTAAAATATCCTTCGTTTGATGTTTTAATAAATGGAGACGTGGCAAAAAAAGTCGATATTGTAATTCTACCTGAAGGTTATACTAATAATGAGATGGGCTTATTTATTAAAGATTGTAGGGACTTTGCGCAACATCTCTTTACTTTTTCGCCCTACAATAATAATGAAGATAAATTCAACATCAGGGGTGTTTTGGCTCCATCAGAAGAATCAGGCAACGACATTCCTGCTGACAGTATTTGGAAGAAAACTTTATTAAACACAAGTTTTTACACTTTCGACAGTGAACGATATTGCATGACCTTTGACAATAAAAGCGTAAGAGACATGGCTGCTAATGCTCCTTATGATCAAATTTATATTTTGGTAAACAATGAAAAATATGGTGGGGGAGCAATTTATAATTATTATTCAGTAAGTGTAAACAGCAATATCCAGGCAGCAAAAATTTTTGTTCATGAATTCGGTCATGGATTTGCCGGATTGGCTGACGAATATTACAATTCTTCTGTTGCGTACAACGATTTCTACCCGCTTGATGTTGAACCATGGGAACCAAATATTACTACTTTGGTTGATTTTGATAGTAAATGGAAACATCTTCTGAAAAAGAAAACTCCAATTCCTACACCTTTAGAGAAAAAATATATTGATAAACTTGGTGTATTCGAAGGTGGGGGCTATTCAGCAAAAGGAGTCTATCGTCCTTCTTATGACTGCCTTATGAATTCATTTAACGACAACAAATTTTGTGAAGCTTGTGAAGAAGCAATTCAAAAAATGATTGATTTTTATTGTGAATAGTTTTTATCAATAATCGTTGTTAAACCGATGTTCTATTACAAAGAGAATAAGTAATGATAGAATGATTAAATAATAGAAAAAACAAATCATTATCTATCATAATGAAAAAAAATATTTATTGAAAAAAAAGAAGTAAAAAGAAAATAACATTTGTGTATTTAATCTTTTATGCATTTAATCATTTACACATTTGCGACTTTAATTTCCTACCGTAAAATTATTACAAACACTTGCTTAGCTTGCATTATATTTTATACTTTTGCAAAATATTTAAACTCTGCAAAAACACATAAAAAATGATTAAACATTTAAACGAATTAGTTGGAATAGCAAAACAAAAAAAGACCAGAAAAATAGCAGTTGCTGCTGCCGGTGATCAGGATGTTCTTGAAGCAATAAGAAATGCAAGTAGCGAAGGCATTATTGAGCCAATATTGGTTGGTGATAAAAATAAAATTGAAGAAATTGCCAAAAAAATAAAATTTGATATTTCAGGAATTCGTCTTATTGACGAAGAAGATAAATGTAAAGCCTCACAAAAAGCCGTAAAACTTGTAAAAGACGGAGAAGCCGAAATTCTCATGAAAGGATTAGTAAGTACAGGTATGCTTTTAAAAGCTGTTTTGAATAAAGAGTTTGGGCTTAGAAAAGGAAAAACACTCAGTCATGTAGCACTCTTCGAAACTCCGTTTTATCACAAATTACTTGGCGTTACAGATGCAGCTATGAATGTTGACCCTGATCTTGAAAATAAGATTGCGATAATTAAAAATGCCGTTGAAGTTTTCCACAGACTTGATAATCCGAATCCTAAGGTTGCAATAGTTGGATCTGTTGAAACCATTAATCCAAAGATGGAAGCAACAATGCACGCTGCCACAATTTCGATGATGAACTACAGAAAGCAAATCACAGGATGTATAATTGATGGACCTCTTGCAATTGATAATGCCGTTTCAAAAAAATCTGCAGAATTAAAAGGAATCACAAGTGAAGTTGCAGGTGATGTTGACATAATTTTAGCACCAAATATCGATGGTGCAAATATTCTTTATAAATCATTAAACTTTTTGGGTGGAGCATCAGGCGCAGCTATAGTGATGGGTGCGGCAGCTCCAATAGTTCTTACTTCAAGAGCTGACTCTGAAAAAAGCAAGTTTTTGTCAATAGCATTAGCAGCAGCAATTAGTTAAAGCCTACCCATAAAGTCTTGCTCTAACAATTTTTTTTAAATTTAGGCACTTTTTCCAAAAACTTTCGGGATTAGACATTTATTGTTAAAAAGGGCTTGATTTTTTTTATAATTTTGTTAAGCTTTTTTATGATATAAATTTTATCGTAAGTCAACAATATCTAAATGGAAATAATTCGAATTATAGCAATTAATCCAGGATCAACTTCTACGAAGATTGCTGTGTTTCAAAATAAAGAACCAATCTTTATTAAAAACATAAAACATAGTGCCGAGGATTTGGATAAATTTGATAAGATAAGCGATCAATTCCAGTTCAGAAAAGAAGTAATTATTAACGAACTTAATAAAGCAGAAATTTCTGAAGATAATGTCCTTGCTGTTGTTGGTCGTGGAGGCTTGGTAAAACCTATTGAATCGGGTACTTATCTCGTTAACAAAAGAATGATTCACGACCTCAAAAACAGTCCGATGGGTGAACATGCAAGTAACCTTGGCGGTTTAATTGCTGATGATATTGCTAAATCTCTTCCCTACGCCAAAGCATATATTTCTAATCCTGTTGTTGTTGACGAACTTTGTGATTTGGCGCGTATTTCAGGACATCCATTGTTTAAGCGAAAATCAATCTTTCATGCTCTAAACCAAAAAGCTGTCGCACGACAACATGCTAAATCCATAATGAAAAAATACGAAAACCTTAATCTTATTGTGGTTCATTTGGGTGGAGGAATAACAGTTGGTGCGCATTGTAAAGGGCGAGTTATTGATGTAAATCAAGGTTTAGATGGTGAAGGACCTTATTCACCTGAAAGAAGTGGAACTTTGCCAGTTGGTGATCTTGTTAAATTGTGCTTCAGCAAAAAATATACTGAAAAAGAAATTAAAAAAATGATTACCGGTAAAGGTGGTCTAATCGCTTATGTTGGCACAAATAATGCTTACGAAGTAGAGCAAAGAATGGAAAAAGGTGACAAAGAAGCCGAACTTTATTACGAAGCTATGGCGTTTCAGGTATCAAAAAGTATTGGTGCCTCAGCTGCAGTTCTTAAAGGTGATGTTGACGGGATTTTGATTACCGGTGGAATTGCACACGATAAATGGTTTGTCAATAAAATGATTGAAAGAATTCACAAGTTTGGACCTGTTCATGTTTATCCCGGTGAAGACGAAATGCAAGCTCTTGCAATGAATGCTTATATGGTGCTTACGGGTGAGATTGAGGCTAAGGAATATTAATAACATCTGTCTTTAAAATCCGAAAATTTAAATAATTATTATAAATTACAAATGCCAAACAATTTCAGTTGACGTATAGACAGCTGTTGTTATGAGTGTACATGTTGCATAAGCTTAAGTTTAAACAGTTTAATCGGAAAAACAGGAACATTCACCAACAATATGAATTTTAATTATTCGGGAGATAATAATTCTATTGATCAGCTCGAAGCCATTGAACCTGCTTTTCTGATATTCAATAATGATTTCCCATTTTATTCCTGTGCTGTTGCTTACGATGCTGTAGAATATAAAACAATAGGTTCTTCTTTTGAATTTGGTGGTTTGGATGATGGAATACCTCCTTCAACAAAAGAAGAATATTTTCAACGAATTCTTGATTTCTTTAATGGAGTATATTCAGTAATTCCCGAAGATAATAATTTTGCTTTCAAAGAATCTTTAAACTGTATTCCAAATCCTTTTAGCAATAAAACAAACATTAGTTTTTACCTCCAAAAGGAAACAAGGGTTTCTATTGATATTTTTGATGTTGAAGGGAAAAATATAAGAACTCTTATAAACTCAAAACTAAATTCCGGCAAACACAATATAATTTGGGATGGAAATGATAATTCTGGAAATACTGTTGCTGAAGGAATATATTTTTACAGATTAAAAACAAAAACAAGTTCATTTACAAAAAAAGTGATATTTATTGAGTATTGAAAACTAAATTATCCATTAATTAATTTTTCAAATCATTAATGAAATAATTTGTGTGTCATAGACAATCTCATATTTTAAATCAATATTATAATATATAACATTAGTTTTTCTTTTCATCTTCCGGTTATAATCATCTTTTAATACAAATAAAACATCAATAACAGAATCATCAGTTGCTTTACCTTTTTGTTGAAAACTAAACAGGATAACATCCATAATTTTATTTCCAAAATTCTCAATTAATAAATTTTTTAATTTTTTTGCAATTAATAAAAAAAACCAAACAAACATTTTACTATATTTGCCAGCAAATTTTCATAAGCTTATAAAAACATTCAACAAAATGAAACAAATTAAAAATCAAACTCTTAACAAAACAAGTCTAATATTTTTATTCATTTTTCTTTTTGCATTTTCGATTACAGCTATTGCACAGAAAATAAATTATTCTGACAGTTGGGAAAAACAAGGTTATACAGTAACAAGTGAAAAATCCACTGCTGTCAAGGTAAATTATTCGATAAATAACTTTACTATTAGTGATCAAAATATCAATGGAAAAGCAATGAAACTTGTTACTCTTCCCGATGAGTTTCTTCCAAATAATGAGGGAGCACCAAACCTTCCCGGTTCAGGCAGATATATTGCTTTACCTCAGGGAGCAAAAGCGAAATTAACAATTGTTTCTTCTCGCATCGAGAGATTTAAAAATGTAAATATTGCTCCTGCACCAAGGATTCCTTTAGACACAGAAAAAGGACCTCTGGAATACAAAAAAAATAAAAAGATTTATTCAGTAGATGCTTTTTATCCTGCTGAACCAATTAAACTTTCCGAACAAACACAGATTAGGGGAGTTGATGTTGTGATGCTTGGTATTACTCCATTTCAGTACAACCCGATAACAAAAGAACTAATTGTTTATCGTGATGTTGAAGTTGAAATATCTTTTGAGGGTGGTAATAATCATTTCGGCGAAGACCGTTTAAGAAGCCGTAATTGGGATCCAATTTTAAAAGATGTAATTCTTAATTCTTCTGCTTTACCAAAAATTAATTACAACTATAGCTCAGATAATTCACGCGATCAGGGTTACAATTATGTCATTGTTGTTCCTGATGATGCAGGATTTATTGCCTGGGCTGATTCATTGAAAATGTGGAGAATAAAACAAGGTATTTCTACTTTAGTTGTTACAACCACAGAAATTGGAGGAAACACTCCTACAGCTATAGAAAACTATGTTAATGATATTTATGCAAACTGGGATCCTGTTCCTGATGCAATTCTTCTTATGGGAGATTATGGAACTTCCGGTAATACAATTATTTCTCCTATCTGGAATAGTTATTGTGTATCCGATAATATTTATGCTGATGTAAATAATAATGATATGCCTGACGTGATATTAGCACGTATGACAGCTCAAAATACATCACAACTCGAAACTATGGTTACTAAAGTAATCAACTATGAAAAGAATCCTCCTACATCACCCGATTTTTATGATCACCCGATTACTGCTCTTGGATGGCAAACATCGCGTTGGTTTCAGATTTGCTCAGAAACAGTTGGTGGTTTCTTTAAAAATGAGCTAGGCAAAACTCCTGTACGAATTAATGCAATAAATAGTGGAAACCCAATGGTTGATCCATGGTCAACAGCTGAAAATACATCAACAGTGGTAAATTATTTCGGTTCTGATGGATTAGGATATATCCCGGCAACACCTGCTGAACTTGGTGGTTGGAGTGGTGGAAACGCAGCTGATGTTAATTATGCAATTAATCAAGGTTCATTTGTTTTGCAGCATCGCGACCATGGTGGCGAAAACGGATGGGGTGAACCAAATTATAACAATAACGATATTGACGGTTTAACAAATACTGATCTCATATTTGTTTTTTCTATTAATTGCTTAACAGGGAAATACAACTGGAGTAATGAATGTTTTGCCGAGAAATTTCACAGATATACTTATAACGGAGAAAATTCCGGTGCACTTGGCTTAATTGCAGCATCTGAAGTTTCTTATTCTTTTGTTAACGATACTTATGTTTGGGGAATGTTCGATAATATGTGGCCCGAGTTTTTACCTGATTACGGAACCCCTCCCGAACCAAGAGGTTTACTTCCTGCTTTTGGTAATGCCGGAGGTAAATATTTTCTTCAACAATCAAACTGGCCTTATAACACAGATAGTAAAGAAGTAACATATAATTTATTTCATCATCATGGTGGTGCATTTTCAACATTGTATTCTGAAGTACCTCAGCTTTTGACTGTTTTGCACGACAATATAGTGCTGGCCGGATTAAATTCTTTTACAGTTTCTGCTGACGAAGGTTCATTTATTGCATTAACAGTTGGTGATCAAATTATAGGTACTGCAGAAGGAACAGGTGCTCCGGTTAATATTATTATTGATCCTCAATATCCACCTACTTTTGTTGAAATTACTGTTTTTAAAACAAACTATTTCCGTTATACTGCAACTGTTCAGGTAATTCCACCTAATGGTCCATATATTGTTCAGGATTCTTTCACTTTTACTGATGAAAATGAAAATGGACAAATAGATTATAACGAAAATATTACTCTTTCGGTAACTATGAAAAATGTTGGTAACGAAGATGCAGAAAATATTGAAGTTACTTTATCAACTGCTGATGAATATGCTACTATTATTGATAATACAGAAGCCTACGGAAATATTGCTTCTGGAGCATCTGTAACAATACCGGATGGATTTTCATTTAATGTTGCAGAAGATATCCCTGATGGTCATCAGGTAATAATAGAAGTTGTTGCTTCCGATGGTAGTAAAGAAATATGGAACAGTTCAATTGTTATTCAGGGTCACGCTCCTGAACTCGAATTTGTAGACTTTGTAATTGATGATTCAGCCGGAAACAATAGTGGAAAACTTGACCCGGGTGAAACTGCCAATATTATTATTTCATGTACAAATAAAGGTTCATCTGATGCTTATCAAGTTTATGGTGAATTATTGACCAGTGACGCTTATATTAATATTAATTCCGGTGAATTGTTATTTGGAGATATTACTCCTGATGAGGTTTTAACACAAACTTTCAGTATCACCGCTCTGGCAGTAACACCAATTGGACATATTGCAGAATTTAATTTGAACTTTGATGCTAATTTTGGAATATCAGCAATTGGCAATTTTGAAATCGTAATTGGTCAGGTGCCTATTCTTATTCTTGATCTTGATGACAATCAATCTTCAGGTTTTCAAATGGTTTCAATTATTGAAGAGTTAAATATTCAATGCGATTATTTGTCTAATATGCCTGATGATGCACAATTATATTCAACCATTTTTGTGTGCCTTGGAATATATTCAGACAATTATCAATTATCTTCTGGGGAAGGTACTGAATTAGCTGCTTTCCTTGATAATGGTGGTAATCTTTATATGGAAGGTGGTGATACTTGGTATTATGATGATCAAACTGATGTACATCATTATTTTAATATTAATGCTATAGATGACGGAAGCGGAGATTTAAGTACAATTCAAGGTCAGGCAGGTACTTTTACAGAAGGAATGACTTATTCTTATGCAGGAGAAAATAGCTGGATAGATTATATTGTTCCTGCTAATTCATCTTCATTTCAAATTTTTATGAACCAATCTCCAAGTTATGGAACAACTGTTGCCTATGATGGTGGAACTTACAAAACTATTGGATCTTCTTATGAGTTTGGCGGACTGGTAAATGATGATTATACTAAAGCAGAATTAATGGAAAAATATCTTGAATTCTTTGGCTTTACCGGAGTACCTGAAGCACCTGCTGTACCAACAGGATTAATAGAAGTTTGTAGTAGCGAACAAGCAGTTGAATACCAGACATTATCTGTTCCAAATGCTGATTCTTATGTGTGGTTAGTCACACCAAATGAAGCAGGTTTTGCTTATGGTAATGATACCATAGGTTATGTTGACTGGAATCCTGAATTTGGAGGAATTGCAACAGTTACAGTTTGTGGTGTAAATATTTCGGGTATGGGAATTTTTTCAGAAGGATTGGAAGTATCAGTAACTGAATCACCAACAGCAACTATTTCAGGTAATTTTGAAATTTGTGAATATAACAGTTTTGAAATCCCTGTTGAAGTTACCGGAAACGGACCATGGGAAATTTCTTTCAGTTGTTCTGACGATACAGTAAGCTTTAATGAATTACCGTTTACATATCTTGCATTTCCTGATTCTGAAGAATTAACAGTTGATTATATTAATGATATTAACGAATGTGCCAATACCGGAACAGGAAGTGTTTCATTTACATTTATTGACGGACCGGATATTAATCTTGGTGAAGATAGAAATATTTGTTGTAATCATACTCTCGAATTATCAGTTCCCGAAGGATTTATTTCATATTTATGGTCTGATGGAAGTACAGGAACATCTATAATTGTAGATTCAAGTGGTGTAGGTTTTGGACCAAAAGAAATCTGGGTGGCTGTTTCTAACGAAGAATGCACGACAACAGATTATTGCACAATAACATTTATCGAATGCCTCGGAATTGATGAATTTGCTAATGTTGAATTATTAGTTTATCCAAACCCAAATAATGGTATTTTTAAATTTGAAATAAATACTTCTGAAAATCTTAAATTGAATTACAGAATATTTAATTCAACAGGTAATTTGGTACTTGAAAAACATAATATTAGTATCAATAAAACTTATAATGAAACTATTAACCTATCAACTTTCGCTGAGGGTATTTATTATTTGTTTATCGAAACTGAAAAAGGAATGATAAACAGAAAAATTATCGTAAGATAGTTTTTCGTTTTTCAAAATAACAAAAACCGTAGTACTAAAAATATAGTGCTACGGTTTTTTTAATATTTCAGCTGATTTTTACGATCATCCGATTACTGCACTTGGATGGCAAACAACTAGATGGTTTCAGATTTGCGCAGAAACAGTTGGTGGCTTTTTTAAAAATGTTCTTGGTAAAAACCCAGTTAGGATTAAAGCTATTAATAGCGGAAATCCAATAACAGATCCATGGTCAACAGCAACAAATACTTCAGATGTAAATGAACTACCCCGCCGCAGAGCAGCGGGGTATCGCTAAGGAATAAGTTTATGAATTCGCCGCAGAGCGGCGGGGAACTAACCCCGTAGCGATTAGATTATTTTGGTCCAAACGGTTTAGGATATATTCCTGCAACACCTGCTGAACTTGGTGGATGGAGTGGTGGAAACGCAGCTGATGTTAATTATGCAATTAATCAAGGTTCATTTGTTTTGCAGCATCGCGACCATGGTGGCGAAAACGGATGGGGTGAACCCAATTATAATAGCAATAATATTGACGGTTTAACAAATACTGATCTCACATTTGTTTTTTCTATATAATTGCTAAAAAAATAAATCATTATTTAAAATTAATACAAACAACGAATATTTTTATTGAAAAAAAATAATTTCAGCCAAAATTTTAAATAAATATTTTTTGCTTATTTTTCAGACAAACACTAACTAAATGATATTCAATATTAAAACTCATGTATTCAGATGTTAAAGACATAGCAATCAATTCTATCTTACTCAACTTAGGCTTTCTCATTTGTATAAATTGTGAAAATTTAATGTTTTTTTTTGTAAATTGTTAAAAATAATTTTGTTCTTTTGCATAAAGCTGTTCATAATTTAAAGGTAGACTAAGCAGTTAAATGCACAAATAATTATTATTCGATGAACAACTTTTTTTTTATGCAAATACACACCGTATTAAATTAATAATTAAAACAAAAAATTATGAAAAAGAAAATTTTACTAATATTCAGTTTGTTAGCCTTAATGGTTTTTGGGCAAGCTACAATTGTGTCTGCACAATGCGATATTGTTATTGATATGCAAGACAGTTATGGAGATGGTTGGAATGGCGCATCTCTTAAAGTATATAATGGTGCCGATCTTTTAGGTACCGCAACGATAGCAAATGGCACTAGTGGTCAAGCCATCATTACAGTGCCCGATATGGCGCTTATTAGCTTGGTTTGGGTTTCTGGTAGTTATGATGGAGAAATTTCATTTACTGTTACCAACGGCATAGGCATACAAGTATATGTGTGTGAATTATTGGGGGCACCAGATGCCGGAGAGTTTTTTGTATTTACAAATGTGTGTTCTTCTGAAGGGATTGACGTCAATTTAATTGATTTTCCTCTTCCCTCAAAAGTAGCTGTTGGCGATATTGAAATAGAAGGTGTTATTCGTAATGAAAGAGATACTCCTATTACCTCCTTCGATCTTGTTTATTCGCTTGATGGAACTGATAGTGATGTAGTCACTATTGATGGCTTGAACCTGGCTTTTAATGAAACTTCTGAATTTGTTTATCCCCAGCTTGTTACCATTGATGTTGGAATACATGAATTTGAACTCAGAGTTGAAAATATAAATGCTCAGGGTGATGATGATGACCCCAACAATAATAGCTTGAGTGCTGAGGTATTATGTGTAAACGAAATATTTGCAAAAAATGTGGTTTATGAAGAAGCTACCGGAACCTGGTGTGGATGGTGTCCACGTGGCTTGGTTGGATTAAATACTATGGCACATAATTATACTGATGGCAGCTGGATTGGGATTGGTGTTCATAATGGTGACCCAATGACGGTTACTGAATACGATCAGGGAATTTATCCCTTTATCTTAGGTTATCCTAGCGGACTAATGAACAGGGAATTTGAGTATGATCCAGGTTTAGAAACTCTTGAACCTGCCTACCTCTTAGCTAAATCGGAAATTTCCTTGGGAAAAATAGAAATAACTGCAAAATCCTGGGATGAAAGTACACGCGACCTCACAGTAGAAGCAACTTCTAACTTTGCCATGGACCTTGAGGGTACTTCTTATAACCTTTCTATGGTTATTGTTGAAAGTGGCCTTACCGGAACCACCTCACAGTGGAACCAATCAAATTACTATTCAGGTGGTTCATATGGCGACTTGATTGATTGGGACGGAACCAACTGGGCTGATTTGTCCAACCCTGTTCTGGCTGCGGATATGGTTTATAACCATGTAGGCAGAGCTTTAGTTGGTGGATGGGATGGCGTTGCAGGCATCATTCCTGCAAATGTTGTTTACGGAACTCCTTATAATCATGAGTTTACTTATACTTTGGATGAGGGATTTAATCCTGAAGAAGTGAATCTTGTAGTTATGCTTATTGATCACTCTACTGGTATTATTGTGAATGCATATGAGATTGCTCTTGAAGCTGATATTCTGACTCCAGAATTTTTCAGTGATGTGGTAAGTGGAACAGCTCCGCTTCAAGTTGCTTTTACGGATGACACTGAAGGTGGTGATGTGGCTGAATGGTCATGGGATTTCGACAATGACGGTGTTGAAGACTCAAATGAGCAAAATCCAACATATACCTACGAATCAGCTGGCTCTTTTTCTGTGGCCTTAACAGTTACTAATCAAACAGAAAATAGTTTTACCATGGTGAAAAAAGACTATATTAGTGTTGGCGGTGTTGGCGTGAACAAAATATCAGCTAATAATTTTAAATGCTATCCAAACCCGGCCAAAGATTTTATTAATGTACAAAGTGTGGATGCTTTGAACAGTATTAAATTATTTAATGTTAGTGGTCAAATGGTTTATGAAAATTATGCCAATGGATCTAAATTACAAACCATTGATATTTCATCCTTCGAGAAGGGTATTTACTTTATGGAATTGAATACAGAAACAGAAACAAAACAGATTAAGATTGTTGTTGATTAGGCTATATTTTTAAGCTATAATAAATGACAAAATCTTTTATTGAAATTTGATATTAAAAGAAAAGGCGAAATGAAATTATACTCTAATTCAGAGGAGTAAAATTGAATTTCGCCTTTTTATTGTAATACGCTCAGATTTGAAAGCAATCGATAAAAGTTTTTAACACATTCTTTTGCTAATCATTAATTTTCTCATGGTATTCAAAGTTTTGTTTAAAATTTTTATATTTTTGATGCCTTAATAAAAACGGGAAATCTAATTTATAGGAATAAAATAATAAACCGAGTGCAACTTTTATCTAATTGTGATTGTCAATAAAGCATATTTGAAATGTAAACTTTGACTCATCCTATACATTTTATTAATACAAGATGGATACGGGAATAACTATTTAATGAAGTTTGTAAAAAACTATATTCCCAATTTCTGCATCTTAAGTTATTATAATTGCAAACAAAGAAAATGATAAACTAACAAAAAGTCAACTGATGAAAAAAATAATATCACTATTTTTATTAATATCTGCAATCACCTCATTTAACTTAGAGGCACAGATAATTGAAAAAACTTACTTTTTTTCTGAATATAAAATAACACAAAACGGAGATTATAATTTTATAAGTTTTGAGAACACTCAAATGGCAGGACATTTAGGAGAGCCTACTCTACCTTATCATTCCATTTCACTATTATTACCTCCGGGCTATGTTGCGGAATCAATTGAAGTTATTGGAGAAAATGAAACATTAATTTCAGGGGAGTATCAACTCTATCCTCGTCAGGCTTCAAGACCTTTATCCGAAGAAAACTCAGGCATCTTTCAAAAAAATCAAAATGTTTATGATTCGGATATTTTGTATCCGGAAAAATTAAACGGAGAATTCTCAACTGAATTTTTAAATGGATATTCATTTGTATTATCAACCTTCACTCCGGTGAAATATAATCCGGCAAACGGAATCATTTCATGGTATAAAAAAATTACTATTAAAATAACAACCAAGCCAGATAACAAAGCTATTCAGGCTCTTGCAAACCTAAAAAGTTCCGAAAATATTTTAGAAAAAGTAAATACTCTGGCGCAAAATCCTGAAATAATTAAAAATTATTCACAAACCAATAATCGTGATGATGATGATTATGAAATGATGATAATTACTCCTTCATCGTTTGAAGATAATTATCAGGATCTTATTGATCTTTATATACCTAGAGGTGTTAAAGCCGAAACGGTTACTACGGAATATATAAACACTAATATTTCGGGACAAGATATGCCAGAAAAAATCAGGAATTATATTATTCAGGAATATCAGGCTCATGGTGTTGAATATATTTTGCTTGGAGGTGATGTTGAACATGTTGCTTATCGTGGTTTTTATTGTTACGTTCAATCCGGTTCGGGTTACGAAGATGATAATATTCCTGCCGACCTTTATTATTCAGCTCTTGATGGGACATGGAATGATGATGGTGATAATCGATGGGGAGAAATTGGTGAAGACGATCTTTTACCTGATGTTTCGGTAACAAGATTTACAATTAGTGATACTGTTGAACTCAACAATATGCTTCATAAAACAATTTCATATCAGGACTCTCCCGTGCTTGGCGAATTAGATAAACCTTTGCTTGCTGGTGAGCATCTTTATTCTGATCCTATGACATGGGGTGCTCAATATTTGGATCTTCTTATAGGTTATCATGATGATAACGGATACGAAACCACAGGTATTCCAGAAACAGACAATTACGATACTTTATACGACCGTAGTGCATCTTGGTCAGCAAGTCAGTTGATTGCAGAAATAAATCAAGGACATTCTTTTATACATCATGTAGGTCATGCAAATGCAACTTATGTAATGCGCTTAAATAATCCTGATATTACAAATTCCAATTTCTCGGAAGTAAACGGAACAACTCATAATTACACCCTTGTTTATACTCATGGATGTATTTGTGGTTCGTTTGATAATAGCGATTGTATTGGCGAAAAAATAGTAACAATAGATAATTTTGCTGCAGCAGGAGCTTTTAACTCCCGTTTCGGATGGTTTAACGAAGGACAAACAGAAGGTCCTTCAGCTCATCTTCACAGAGAATTTATTGATGCTCTTTATAATCAGAAAAAAGGAAGAGTTGGTGAAGCTCATAAAATTTCTAAAATAGAAACTTCGCCATGGGTAAATGCTCCCGGACAACACGAAGAAGGTGCTTTGCGTTGGTGTTTTTACGATTGCAATATGTTTGGAGATCCGGCAATGTCTGTCTGGACTGCCGAACCAATTAATATTAATGTGGTTTTTGAAAATACAATTCCTATCAATAACGATTCAACAAATGTAATTGTAACTTCCGGTGGTGATGCAGTCGAAGGCCTGAATTGTGTTCTAAAAGATGGTGATGTAATTTACGGAACAGCCGTTACAGATTCACTTGGCAATGCAACTATTTATTATAATCCGGCAAATGTTGAACTTGGTAATGCACAATTAGTGATTTCAGGTTATAATTGTCTCCCACATATTTATGAAGTTGTTTTTGTTCCTGACGGCGGCCCATTTGTAATTTATAGCTCACATGAAATAAATGATGAAAACGGAAATAATAATAATATAGTTGATTTTGGTGAAGATATTTTGTTAACTATTGAAGTCGAAAATATTGGTTTGGAAACTGCTAATGATGTAAATGTAACTTTAAGAACTAATGATGTTTATGTTACAATTACCGATAGCACCGAAAATTATGGTACTATTTCAGTCGGTGGATTTTTATCAATTACCAATGGCTTTGAATTTTTAGTTTCAAATAATATTCCCGATCAGCATTCTGTAAATTTTTATCTAATTAAGGAAGGAAGCAACACATGGCTTTCGGAATTTGAAATAATAATAAATGCTCCTGTTCTTGAAATAGGATATCTTACAATTGATGATAGCGGTAGTGGTAATAACAATGGATTGCTGAATCATGGTGAAACAGTAGAAATAATAATTGAATCATTAAATAATGGTCATAGCGATTGTTATGAAACTGTAGGAATATTAAGCTCTGACAATACTTTCGTAAGTATAAGCGATACTGTTTTCGACCTCAATACAATTGAATTCGGATCAACAAAAAATGCTGTATTCACTCTTACTGTTGATGAAAGCACTCCTTTAGGAACAAATATTGCGTTGAACTTTTTGGTGCAATCAGGGGAGTATAGTGCTCAAACTATATTTAACCTTAAAGCTGGATTTATATTTGAAGATTTTGAAACAGGAGATTTTACTAAACACGATTGGGAATTTGCCGATAGCTTACCTTGGACAATTTCTAACATCAATCCTTATGAAGGAGTTTTTTGTGCAAAATCTGGAGCAATAAGTAACAATTCAACATCAGAATTACTAATAGAACTTGAGGTTATTTCTGACGGAGATTTGTCTTTCTTTAGAAAAGTTTCATCAGAAGAAGGGTATAATTATTTTAAATTTTATATTGATGATGATTTACAAGAAGCATGGTCAGGTGAAAAAGATTGGGCTAAAGTAAGTTATGCAGTATCAACCGGTATCCATGTATTTAAGTGGGTTTATGAAAAAGATATTTACGAAACCGGTGGTTCTGATTGTGCATGGCTTGATTATATCATATTTCCACCTGCTTCGTCCACATCTATTAATGAAAATACTGAACAACAGTTTGCTGTAAAAGTATATCCTAATCCGTGTACTGACGAATTTTTTATTGATTTTATGAATAATGATTTGTCAGATGTTCAGATTTGCATTTATAACAACATTGGACAAATGATGAATAATATCAATTCAACAATTTCGGAAAATGGGAAAATGACAATCAATACAAGTAAATTAAAAGTCGGAATTTATTATTACATATTAAAGTCAAACAAACTTTTCAGTTCAGGTAAAATTTTATTAGTCAGGTAATTTTTATAATTACCTTGGAATTTTAAATATTAACAATTATCTTTGCGAAACAAAACTTGACTTAAGTATTCTGATTAACAGTTCTTTAGAAAATCTTAACAAACATTTAAAAACATAAATCTAATCTCAAATGAAAATTTTTAATTATTTATTATCGGTAATAATTAGTGTTTTGTTTTTTGTAAACATTTCGGTAGCCCAAAAAGTATCGTATTTTGACAGTTGGGGCAATCAGGGTTTTCAAATTACAAAAGAGAACACAACAGGAGTTAATGTAAATTATTCTATTACAGAATTTACATTTGCAAACACAAACATCAAAGGCGAAGAAATGAAAAACATTTTTCTTCATGGTGTTATGTTACCAAATGATGAAGGTGCTCCTGATCTTCCAAGCTCAGGAAAATACATTGCAATACCACAAGGTGCAAAAGCAATTTTAAAAGTAAAAACATCAAAAATTGAAACATTTACTAATGTAAATATTGCTCCTGCTCCAAGAATTCCTCTTGATACAGAAAAAGGTCCTTTGGAATACAACAAAAACGAAGCAATATATTCGAAAGATGCATTTTATCCTGCACAAGCTGTTCAGCTTTCAAAACCACTAAAACTAAGAGGTGTTGATGCTACAGTTCTTGGCATTAGTCCTTTCCAATATAATCCTGTTACAAAAGAACTTCGAGTTTACAGAGATATTGAAATTGAAATCACTTTTGAAGGAGGAAACAATCATTTTGGAGAAGATCGTTTACGTAGCAGTTGGTTCGATCCAATTCTTGAAGATGCTTTCTTAAATCATTCTTCATTACCAAAAATTGATTACACAAAAAGATTTTTGAACCCAACCGATGAAACAGGTTGTGAATATTTAATTGTATCACCTGATGGGGCAGATTTTCAAAGATGGGCTGATTCAATAAGAACATTTAGAATTCAACAAGGAATTGTTACCGAAGTTGTAACTCTTTCTGATATTGGTGGAAATACAGCTCCTATTCTAGAAAATTATTTTAATGATGCATACAACACTTGGGATATACCCCCTGTAGCAGTTTTATTACTTGGTGATTTTGGTAATAGCATGGACAACAGAGTAATTGCTCCTATCTGGAATAATTATTGTGCATCAGATAATATTTATGCTGATGTTGATGGAGATGACCTTCCTGAAATTATTTTTGCAAGGATGACTGCACGAGATAACTCTGAGCTTGAAGTTATGATAACTAAATTTCTTGATTATGAAAGAAACCCTCCAACAAGTGCAAATTATTATAATCATCCTATTACTGCACTTGGTTGGCAAACAGAAAGATGGTTTCAAATATGCTCAGAATCAGTTGGAGGATACTTGAAAAATGTACAAGGTAAAGATCCAGTAAGAATCAATGCAGTTTATCAGGGAAACCCTAATTCAGATCCATGGTCAACAGCAACAAATACCAGCACAGTGGTAAATTATTTTGGTCCCAATGGACAGGGATATATTCCTGCTACACCTGGTGAACTCGGTGGATGGAATGGTGGAAATGCAACAGCAGTTAATAATGCTATTAATGACGGGTCATTTTTACTTCAGCACCGCGACCATGGTGGCGAAACAGGTTGGGGAGAACCATCATACAACAATAGTAATATCAGCGGACTTACAAATACTGATCTTACTTTTGTTTTTTCAATTAATTGTTTAACCGGAAAGTATAACTCGGGTAATGAATGTTTTGCTGAAAAATTCCACAGATACACTTATAACGGACAAAACTCTGGAGCCCTTGGAATTATAGCAGCTTCTGAAGTTTCTTATTCCTTTGTTAACGATACCTATGTTTGGGGAATGTATGATAATATGTGGCCTGATTTTATGCCTGACATGGGAACTACTCCGGAATCAAGAGGAATAAAACCAGCTTTTGGAAATGCAGCAGGTAAAATTCACCTTTCAACATCAAGCTGGCCTTATAATACAAGTAACAAAACCGTTACTTATCATTTATTCCATCATCACGGTGATGCTTTTATGAATTTATATTCAGAAGTTCCTACTGATCTTTCAGTAACTCATGCAGGGATTGTTCTTGGTGGCCTTGATTTTTTTACTATACAAGTAGATGAAGATGCTTTTGTAGCATTAACTGTAGGAGATCAAATAATTGGTACATGTGTAGGTGCAGGAGTTGATGTTCCTGTAGACATTTCAATTCTTCCTCAACTTCCCGGAACAGTTGTTCGTTTGACAATAACCAAGCAAAATTATTATCGTTATTCAGAGGACCTTATGGTAATTTCACCAGACGGTGCATACTGTATTTATAATTCACGTGTAATAAATGATAATAGCGGAAACGGAAATAGTATTCCTGAATTTGGAGAATCTATTTATCTTTCATTGATAATTCAAAACTTAGGTAATTTGGATGCATTAAATTCTGATATTACTATCGCAGGTTACAATCAATACATAACCCTAACTGATACATCAGAATTATATCCACTAATTCCTGCTAATGATACTGCTTCAATGCCTGATGGTTATTCATTTGATATTGCTGATAATATTCCTGATCAGGAAAAAATTCATTTGGATATTACAATTACTGACGAATTGGATTCTACATGGCTTAATAGTACAACAATTACAATAAATGCTCCTGTAATCTCTATCGGGAACCTAACTGTTAATGATGTTGTTGGAGGTAACGGAAACGGAAGACTTGATGCTGGTGAAACAGCAGAAATACGAGTAATGAATACTAATAGTGGTCATTCTTTTGCAACAAACTCAATAGCATATATTAATACTGATTGTAATTATATTGAGGTGTTAAATACTGTTGATTCTATTGAAACTATTGGATTATTTGGTGGAAAAATTGCCAGATTCGAAGTAGTTGTTGATGATGATGCACCAAATGGGGTTATCATTGCTGATTTCGATTATAAAATTGTTTCAAATGCTTATCAGGAAGAACATATTTTCCCAGTTAAAATTGGTCTTCTCGTTGAGGATTTCGAAACAGGAAATTTTTTAAAATATAATTGGACACATGCAGGAGATGAACCATGGGCAGTTACAACTCAATATCCTTACGAAGGATATTATAGTGCGAAATCAGGAAATATTGGAAATTCTGAAAAATCAGAATTAATTTTAACACTCGAAACAATGTTTGCCGACAGTATTTCATTTATTAGAAAGGTTTCATCTGCTAACGATTATAATCTTAAGTTTTATATTAATAATACTTTAAAGGATGAGTGGTCAGGGACAAGCGAAGGCTGGGTAAGAGAAGCTTTTTACGTGGGCATTGGAAATTATACTTTCAAATGGGTTTACCAAAAATCCGGTGGAGCTACGGCAGGTTCTGATTGTGCTTGGCTTGATTATATTATTATGCCTCCAATTATGACTCTTACATGTTATGCCGGTTATGATGATTATACTTGTGAAGGTGATAATTATCAATGTGAAGGTGAAGCTACTGATTGGGTTTCTGTTGAATGGACAACATCAGGAACCGGAACTTTCGATGATAACACTATCCTTGATCCTGTTTATACTCCAAGTGTAAATGATATTGCTGCAGGTTCTGTAATTCTTACTATAGAATCTGTTGATAATGATGGAGAATCTGTTGACGACGAAATGATATTAACTATTGATTTTGGCCCTGTAGCACCGGAAATGCCTTCTGGTACTGATTATGTAGATGTATTTTTAATCGCTTCTTCTGAATACACAACATCTCTTGTTGTCACTGCATATTCATATATTTGGAATATTGATCCTGTTGATGCAGGTATAATTTCAGGTGATAGTACAATAGGTACTGTTATTTGGGATGAAGACTATCTTGGAATTGCTTCTATTTCTGTTAAAGGTGTTGGTGAATGTGGAGAAGGTGAATATTCAGAAGCTTTTGAAGTCACTGTTGATAACACAACTAGTACTCCGGAAAACGAAAACAACAAAGTATTTGTTTATCCAAACCCAACCTCAGGAAATCTGAATATTGAGTGGATGTCGGAAAATTTAAATAATGTAAAAATTGAAATTTTCAATATGTTAGGAACTAAGATTTATCACAAAGATAACATTCAAAGTAAAGGAGCATTCAAACACACTATTAATTTAGATGAACTCTCAAAAGGTGTCTATTTTTTGATTATTAAAGGAGATGATATACAATTCAACAAGAAAATAATAATTCAAAAATAATTTCTTGATAGATAAAAAAAGCTTGCATCTAACAGGCTTTTTTTATCTGTTATAATTTAACTTGATTTTAATAATAAAAATTATGAAACTATGAAATCTCTAAAACATATTAAATTATTACTTTTTATTGTATTGGTGATAATTATTTCATCAAGTGTTTTTGCTAATGAAATTAATGTTAAACCGGATGGGAAAACTTCGATAAATGTTATTGAAAGTACTTATCATAATCTTAAACTCGAAAACTCAATAATATCAATAAATACTTTTGATGTATTTACCGATCAGGGAATATTTACAAAACTTACGATTCAGGGATATGCTAAAAACATGGCTTATGGTACTCCCGAACTTCCCGTTAAAAGGAAATTAATTGAGATACCTGCCGGAGCAAATCCTAAAATTAAAATTCTTTCTTCAAATGTAAAAGAATACAATCTTAGCGAATTAGGTATTTTAAACAAAGTTTTTCCGGTTCAACCTCCACAATCAAAAAGCGTGGATATTCATGAATTTATTTATAATCCACAATCTTATAAAATCAATTCTTTTGGTGATGATGAATTAGTTAATATTGATGTTTTGGGATATTACAGAACCGTAAGAATTGCCAGACTTAATATTTTCCCTGTTAAATATAATCCGGTAACAAATTCTCTCAGGGTTTATTCTGATATCGAAATTGAAATAACATTTGAAAATGCAGATATTGCAAAAACCATTGAATTGAAAAAGAAAAAATCTTCTATCTTTTTTAGTGCAATAAATCATCAGTTATTAAATTATCAACCTCTAGACACAAAGGATAATTTTATGCAATATCCTGTAAAATATGTTATCATTTCAGATAGAATGTTCGAAAATCAACTTCAACCACTTATCGAATGGAAAACACAAAAAGGGTTTACTGTAATTGAATCATATACCGACCAGCCGGAAGTTGGAAATACAACTTCTGAAATTAAAAATTATATACAGGGATTATATGATGCTGGTACACCTGAAGACCCTTCTCCTTCCTTTGTTTTATTTGTTGGAGATATACAACAAATTCCCGCATGGGATAACGGAAACGGTGCTACCGACAGAAATTATTGCGAATTTACCGGCGACCTTTTACCGGAAATATATTATGGAAGATTTTCAGCTCAAACTACTGCTCATCTTCAACCTCAAATTGACAAAACTATTCAATACGAAAAATATACAATGCCCGATCCTTCATACCTTGAAGAGGTAGTTTTGGTTTCCGGTGTTGATGCCTTTCACGCACATGACTGGGGAAATGGTCAGATTAATTATGGTACAATTAATTATTTTAATGAAGATCATAATATTCTTTCTCATACATATCTTTATCCGGCATCAGGAAGTAGTAGTTCTCAAATAATCCAAAATATTAGCGATGGAGTTACTTTTGGAAATTATACTGCACACTGTAGCCCCAATGGTTGGGCTGACCCTTCCTTTACAATCTCCGATATTGCAACATTAGAAAACGAAGATAAGTATGGATTACTAATCGGCAATTGTTGTTCTTCAAGCGAATATCAACAAAACGAATGTTTTGGTGAAGCCATATTAAGAGCCGAAAATAAAGGAGCTGTTGGATATATTGGAGCTTCAAACAGTACTTACTGGGACGAAGATTATTACTTTGGCGTTGGTGTAGGAGTTATTTCTGAAAATCCTCCTTCTTATGAAGAAACTACACTTGGAAACTACGACAGAAGTTTTCACGACCATGGTGAAGTATTTGAAGAATGGTATGTTTCGCAAGATGAAGTTGTTCACGCCGGAAATATGGCTGTTCTCGAAGGTTCACCCGGATCAGCAGCATATTATTGGGATGTTTATAATATTCTTGGTGACCCATCATTAATGATATATTACTCGGTACCTCCTGAATTATCTGTAAGTTACGAACAACTTCTACCACTTAATACAACTGAATTTATTGTTAATACCGAGCCTTATTCTTATGTTGCAATTTCGATGAACGGAATTTTGCATGGTGCAAGCCTTGCTGATGAAAACGGATATATCGAACTTGAGATAATTCCTTTTACAACTCCCGGCGATGCTGATGTTATTGTTACAAAACAAAACGCACAACCATACATTGGAACAGTTTTAGCGGCTTCTCCTGATGGTCCTTATCTCACATTCGAAAGTTATAACATTAATGATGAGAGTGGAAATAACAATGGTCTTGCTGATTTCGGAGAAACAATCCTCCTTGATGTTGAAATCGAAAACCTTGGAAATTCTGATGCAATTAATGCCACAGCAACAATTTCAACTTTTGATCCTTATGTTACTATAATAGACAATTTTCAAGAATGGGGTGTTATTCCGGCACAATCATCATCAACACAAACAGAAGCTTATGAAATAATTTTTGATGAAAATGTTCCGGATCAACATATTATTACTTTTGATCTTAACATTGAAAGTGACTCAAAAGAAACATGGAGCTCATTATTTGCAATAACTGCAAACGCTCCTGAAATTAATTTTGGTCAAATGATTATTAATGATGAATTAGGAAATAACAACGGCAGACTTGATCCGGGTGAAACTGTTTTCCTTGAAGTTGCCAATTCAAACTTCGGTCATTGTTTAGCATTAAATGCATTCGCAAATATTTCAACTGCAAGTCAATATATCGAAGTCTTGAGCTCTACAGATTCTCTTGGCACAATTAGCTTTTTTGGAGCTAAAGTTGCTTCTTTTGAAGTTACAGTAGATCCCGAAACTCCAAATGGTGTTGTACTTGCTGATTTCTATTATGAGGTTGTTTCAGGTTCAATGTTAGTTGACACTACTTATAGAAAAAAAATCGGTCTTATTGTTGAAGATTTTGAAACAGGTGACTTTTCAAAATTTGATTGGCAAGTTGGTGGAGATGAGCTATGGTTTGTTACTAATCTTTACCCTTACGAGGGATATTTTCATACAAAATCTGGTGCAATAGACAACAACGAATCTACAGAATTATCATTATCCATAGAAACAATGACTGCTGACAGTATTTCATTTATAAGAAAAGTTTCATCTGCTGACGGTCATAATCTTAAGTTTTATATAAATAATACTTTAAAGGATGAATGGTCGGGAACAACTGAAGGCTGGGTTAGAGAAGCTTATTATGTTGGTGTTGGAAATTATACTTTCAAATGGGAATATATAAAATCAGGTGGTAGTCCTGCGGGTGCAGATTGTGCTTGGCTCGATTATATCATTATGCCTCCAATTATGACTCTTACATGTTATGCCGGTTATGATGATTATACTTGTGAAGGTGATAATTATCAATGTGAAGGTGAAGGTACTGATTGGGTTTCTGTAGAATGGACAACATCAGGAACCGGAACTTTTGATGATAACACAATCCTTAATCCTGTTTATACTCCAAGTACAGAAGATATTGAAAACGGTTCAGTTGAACTTACAATAACTGCTACAGATAATGATGGTGAAACTGCAGACGACGAAATGCTACTTGGATTTATAACCGAACCAGAAGCTCCGGTTATTCCTGAAGGTCTGGAATATATTGATTTATATTTAACTATTACTTCTGAATATACAGGCATATCGGTTGCAAGCGCAAATTTTTATCAATGGAATATCAGCCCGGTAGAAGCCGGAATTATCACAGGAAGCGAACTTACCGGTTTTGTTGAATGGAGTTCCACTTATCTTGGAACAGCATTTATTTCGTATAAAGCTATTAATGATTGTGGTGAAGGAGAATTTTCAGAACAACTGGAAGTTACCGTTGATAATACCGTAAATATTGAGGAAAAAGAAAAACGACCGATTATAAATATTTTTCCAAATCCTAACATCGGACAATTTACTTTATCTGTTGATACTGATAAATTATTAAATGTTGACATAAAAATATTTAACATGATGGGAAACCTTGTTTATCAAAAAAATAGTATTAATATTAATAAAAGACATGTTAGTACAATTGATGTAAGTGAGCTTTCGAGTGGCATTTATAATCTGATTATTCAAAATAAAAATTACAGTTTAAATAAAAAGATGATTATTCAATAAAAACTATTTTCAGGTGGAGGTTTTAAAAAATCTCCACCTTATTTTTATAAATACATTACATGAACTTAAATAAATTATTATGAAAAATTTACTACTTATTGTTTCCGCTTTTTTGTTTTTTTCTGCAAATCATATTTTCGCCCAAAGTTATTCTTACAACTTTGAAAAACCGGAAATAATAACAGATGATCAAGGATTAACAGAACTTCATTACACCAATTGCTATAATTTTGGTGAAGAAGGTACACCTTTGTTACCACATCAAAATGTTAGTATTTTAATTCCTCAGGGTAAAGAAATTTCCAATGTTCAAATTTCTTCAATTACTTATTATCCCGAAATCAATAATATAAAAATAAAACCAGGCGAACGTGAATTTCCTCTTTCAAAGGATATTAAAAATTATACTGTTAAACTAAATTTGGATATTTACAATTCGTCAAAAGCTTATCCAAAAAACAAAATTGAAAATATCAGTACTCATTTTCTTGCAGGACATTCAATTGGTTCTTTTTCAATTTGCCCTGTAGAATATATTCCATCAGAAAACAAAATAAAATTTATAAAAGAAATAAAATTTGAAGTTCAAACTCAACAAACCGAAAAAGCTCAACAAGCATCAAAATTTTTAAGAAAAACCGGATCAGTTGAACAAAGAATATCTAAAATTGTTGATAATTCAGAATACCTTGAAAAATATTCTTATACCGAAAACAGAAGCACAACCGATGTTGATATTCTGCTTTTAACTAACAATGCTTTTGCGGGTGAGTTTTCCGACTACATTGATTTTAAAACCTCTACAGGATATATTGTCGAAACAATGACCGTAGAAAACATTTACACATTATACTCCGGACAAGATAATGCTGAGAAAGTTAGAAATTGCATTATTGATTATTACACAAATCATAATCTTCTTTATGTTATTCTTGGTGGCGATGCCGATCCGGCAAATTCATCTCAAATGATAATCCCATACAGAGGATTTTATGCAAGTACTTACGGCGAAATTGAAAACAATATTCCTTGTGACCTGTATTTTTCAAACCTCGACGGAACATGGGATGATAATGGAAATGGCATTTGGGGAGAAGTTGGTGAAGACGATCTTTATTCAGAAATTGCTATTGCACGAATGAGTGTTGATGCCGCAAATGAAATTGAAAACTTTACTAATAAACTTGAAATGTATCAAAATAATCCTGTTGTTGATGACATAGAAAAATCATTGATGCTTGGAGAACTTCTTTGGGATGACCCAACATGGGGTGGCGATTACAAAGATGAAATTGCTCAAGGTAGCTCTGCACACGGTTATACAACTGCAGGGATTTCTTCAAATTTTTCTATTTCATATTTGTACGAAAGAGACATGAATTATAGTAAAAATGATATTTTCGATCAATTTAATAATACCGGAATTAATTTACTTAATCATCTCGGGCATTCAAATACATGGTACAATATGTTAATGAATACTTCTAATATTACAACAACAAATTTTACTAATGATGGTATTACCAGAGGTTTTGTTATTGGATATTCACAAGGTTGTTACAATGGTTCTTTCGATAATCGTGATACCGATCCAGGCAGTTTTGGCTCAGAAGATTGTTTTAGCGAAAAAATAACTACTTTAGAAACCGGAGAAGTAGCCACTATTGGAAATTCCCGTTATGGATGGGGTGCACATGCAAGCACTGATGGTTCATCTCAGTATTTCGACAGACAGTTTTACGATGCTCTTTTTGGTGAAGAAATAACAAAGATTGGTGAAGCCAATGCAGATTCTAAAGAAGATAATATATCATATTTAAGTATGGGAGCCATAAGATGGTGTTTTTATGAAACAAATCTTTTTGGTGACCCAACAATGGATGTATGGACCGCAACACCTGTTGATATGATAACAACATACTCTCCAAGTATTTCTATTGGAGCAACCCAAATGACTTTCCAAACCAATGCTCCTTATGCACGTTTTGGTTTAATGCAAAACGGAATAATGATAGGAAGAGGTGTGGCAGATATTAATGGTGATGCTATTATTGATTTTTTCGATCCGTTATCTGCTACCGAAAATATTCAATTATCAATAATTGCTCACAACAAAAACAGAATTGAAGATGAAATAATTGTTATCACTGATCAACCATATGTTATTTACAATCATCATGACGAGTCTGATACAGCAGGAAACGGAAATGCAATTCTTGAATTTGGTGAAGTTATTCATAATTCTATCGCTCTTAAAAATGTTGGTACTGAACCTGCAATGAATGTCGTTGCAACTTTATCAGCAAATAGTCAATATGTTACTATTCTTGATTCTGTAGAAAATTATGGTAATTTATCAGCAGGACAAACAATGTTAATAGAAAACTCACATACTTATCAAATATCTGATAATGTGCCTGATAATAGCATAATAATTTTTAATATTAAAGCTGTTGGAGATACTATCTGGAATAGTAATTTCCCGGTTATTGCTTTTGGACCTGAATTAAGCATTACAAATTTCGTAATCAATGATAATCTTTATGGTAATGGTAACGGACGTCTTGACCCTGGAGAAACTGTTACAGTTTCTTGCGATGTTACCAATATTGGTCATTGTACTGCTGATAATATTGTTGCATCATTAAATTCCGATTGTCAGTTTGTTGAAATTATTTCTGAATCCGACACATTAGGTTTACTTGCAACCGATCAAAGTTGTAGTACGTTTTTTACAATTTCTATAGATGAATCAACACCGAATGGATTAACATTGGCAAATTTTATCTTTGGAGTTGAATACGGGACATATTTAGGAGAAGAAACTTTCTACGCTAAAATAGGTGCTATTGTTGAAGATTATGAAACCGGGGATTTTACAAAATATGACTGGAATTTGGGTTCGATGTATCCCTGGACAATTACCGGTGAATATCCATATGAAGGTTTTTATAGCGCAAAATCCGGTGTTCTTCCTAATAATGCTTCTTCAACTTTAATATTATCGGCAGAAATTACAGCTGATGATTCTATATGCTTTTTCAGAAAAGTTTCTTCTGAAGCAGACTATGATTATCTTAAGTTTTATATTGATAATAATTTAAAAGACCAATGGTCAGGAACTTCAATAGGATGGAGAAGAGAAGCATTCCCTGTTGAAGAAGGTACTCATACATTTAAATGGGAATACGTAAAAGACACTTATATGACAGGTGGCTCCGATTGTGCATGGCTTGATTATATCGTTCTTCCTCCAATTTATACATTGTCTGTTTATGCCGGAGTTGATAGTGTTATTTGTGAAGGAACTGATCATTTTTGTTCTTCCGAAGCAACAGATTATGTTTCACTTGAATGGATAACTTCAGGAAGCGGAACATTTAACGACAATACTATTCTCAATCCTGCTTATACTCCTAGTGAAGATGATTTGCTTACCGGCTCAGTTTCATTATCATTAATAGCTACTAATGATGACGATAATACAGTTGAAGACAATCTTATTCTTAGTTTTAAACTTCTTCCACCAGCACCTGACACTGCTATAGGACCGGATGAAGTAGATTTATTCCTTACAACAACTTCTGAGTATTCTACAAATCTCCTTGAGGATATTTTATTTTACGAGTGGAATTTAGAACCTGCTGAAGCAGGAACTATAAACGAAACCGATACAATCTGCATTATCGAATGGGACTCTTTATATTACGGGACAGCATTAATTTCAGTAAGAGCAATTAATGATTGCGGTGCTGGAAATTACTCCGAAGGATTTGAGGTTAATGTTTATAATACAGTTAATATTATTGAAATTGATAAATTTGCCACAAAAGTATTTCCAAATCCTTTTAGCAATCAGGTAAAAATTTCAGTTTATCTTAAAAAACAAACTTCACTTTCAGTAGCCGTATATAACTCACTTGGCAAGAAAATTAAGACTCTAAGTAACAACACAATTAATTCTATCGGATTACATAATTTCATATTTGATGGTTCAGAACTTGACAGAGGCATATACTATTGTGTAATTTCGACAAATGAAAATAAAATCACTAAAAAGCTGATACTTATAAAATGAATTAATTAAAATAACAAAAATAATCCCAAAGGAATATAATAATGAATAGCTCTGTACGCAAAGTGCAGGGGAATAGAAAAAGAAAACAAAAAAACCTGTAAGGGTTCAATAATTAAAAAAATGAAAAAATGAAAAAAACAATTCTTATTTCGGTAATAATATTTAGTTGTTTTGGCTTATTCAGTCAGAATTGGGTCAATATTAATTCTGCAACTGCTGTTCCTGTTGAAACAAAATTGATTTCTTCAAATATTGAAAATTCAATTATTCAATTTTATGTTGATGGTTTTACAACAACTGAGGTTCAAACACCAAACGGAACAGAATTGATAATTAGCCTGGATGAAACATCTCCTTTATTGATAACGGGAGCTCCTGATTTACCAAAAGCCACAGCATCAGTTATCATCCCTGATCTTGCAAAAATGGAAATCAAAGTAATTTCATCTTCTTTTCAGGATTTCAATAATATTGAAATAGCTCCTTCAAAAGGTAATTTTACAAGAGATATTGATCCTAAAACAGTTGCTTACACTTATGGAAAACAATATTCGGAAAACAAATTTTTTCCTGAAAAAATTACTTCATTAAGAAACCCATATATTGTCAGAGATTATCGAGGACAAACAATAATTGTTAATCCTTTTCAATACAATCCAGTAAGTAAAGTTTTACGCGTTTACACTGAAATCACTGTTGAAGTTGGTAAAGTGAGCAACAATGGAGTTAACCCTTTAATACGTACTAAAGAATTAACTTCAATAAATGAGGAGTTTGGAGAAATTTACTCACAACATTTTCTAAATTTAAATTCAAACAAATACACGCCAGTTGATGACCATGGAAATATGCTGATTATTTGTTATGCTGATTTTATTTCGGCAATGCAGCCATTTATTGATTGGAAAACAAAAATTGGTTTGCCTGTAGAACTTGTTGATGTTGCATCAATAGGAAATTCTTCAGCCATAAAAACATACATTCAAAATTATTATAATGCTAACGGATTGACTTTTGCTTTATTAGTTGGTGATGCAGCGCAGGTTCCTTCTTCTTATGCAAGTGGTGATTCTGACAATGATTACAGTTATGTTGTTGGTAACGACCATTATCCTGATCTTTTTGTCGGTCGGTTTTCAGCCGAAAATGTTTCACAAGTCGAAACTCAGGTTGAAAGATCTGTAGAATATGAAGAAAATCCATACCATGACATTGATTGGTTCACAATAGGAACAGGAATTGCTTCATCGCAAGGAACTGGTGACGACGGTGAATATGATTACGAACACATCCGTAATATTAATACTGACCTTTTGAATTTCACTTACACTTATTGCAACGAATTATTTGACGGCTCTCAAGGAGGAAATGATGCCTCCGGTAACCCTTCTCCAACAATGGTTGCACAAGCATTAAATGACGGAAGTACAATAATAAACTATTGTGGTCACGGAAGTACAAACTCATGGGGTTCATCAAATTTTTCAAGCTCTAATGTTAATACTCTTACAAATAACGGAATGTTACCATTTATTTGGTCAGTAGCATGTGTTAATGGAAATTTTGTAGGAGGTTCTTGTTTTGCCGAAGCATGGCTCCGGGCAGAAAACAACGGTGAGCCGGCAGGTGCCGTTGCTACTTTAATGTCAACTATCAATCAAAGCTGGAATCCTCCGATGGACGGACAAGATGAAATGAATGATATTCTTGTTGAAAGTTATACCGATAATATTAAAAGGTCTTTCAGTGGTATTTCGATGAACGGATGTATGCACATGAATGATGAGTACGGTTCAAGCGGTGATGAAATTACCGACACATGGGTATGTTTCGGTGATCCCTCACTAATGGTAAGAACAGCTGTTCCACAAGAAATGACAGTTAGTTATTATCCAACAATTTTTATTGGGATGGATGAATTAACAGTTACTTGCAATGCAGAAGATGGTTTTGTTTGTCTTACATTAGATGGTGAGATAATCGCTACTGCTTTTGTTGAGAGTGGAAGTGCAACTTTACAATTTGAAGAATTAACTGCACCAGATATAATCGATATTGCAATAACCGGGTTTAATTATCTTCCTCATATTGGGATAATAGAAATTGTTCCTGCAAATACTCCATATTTACTTTACGAATCTCATATAGTTGTTGATACTGCAGGAAATAATAACGGAAGTGTTAATGGTGGTGAAGATATTTATCTTACAATGGAAATTATTAACCTCGGTGGTGAACCCGGAAATAATGCAGAAGCAACCATTCGGATAAATGACGAATATATTACTATTACAGACTCAACTGAAAATTATGGAAACATTCCAGCAAATAGTACTGTAACCAAAGAAAATGCTTTTGCTTTTACTGTTGGTAAATTCATTCCTGATCTTCATATTTTGGATTTTGAAGTTTTAGTAACAGATGAAAATGATTCTACGTGGGAAAGTAATTGTCAAATTATTGCCACCGCACCTATTTTATCTATTGAAGGTTTAACAGTAAATGATGTTTCAGGAGGTGATGGAAATGGAAGAATAGATCCGGGTGAAACAGTATTTTTGGAAGTGTCAAATTCAAATGACGGTCATGCTTTTGCCGAAAATTGTATCTCTTCAATCTCAACATTAAGCCCTTATATCCAAATTATTAATTCTACTGATTCTATTGGTTATCTTGGGTTTTTTGGCTCCAAACTGGCAATCTTTGAAATCGTTATTGACCCTGATATTCCTTCCGGAGTTTTTGTTGCAGATTTTGAATATGAAATTGTTTCAGGTGACTATTCTGCAAACAAAACATTTTCTGAAAGATTAGGTCTTGTTTTTGAAGATTTTGAAACAGGAGATTTTTCAAAATTTGAATGGGAACAAGCTGGAAATGCAGACTGGACAATAACAACTGCCTATCCTTATGAAGGATTTTATAGTGCAAAATCAGGTACTATAACTCATAATCAAACTACTGAATTAAAAATTACACTTGAAATAATGACTGCAGATTCTATTTCATTTATCAGAAAAATATCTTCTGATCCTAGTGATAAACTAAAATTTTATATTGGAAACACTCTTATTGATGAATGGTCAGGAACAACTGATGGTTGGGAAAAAGAATCCTATTTTGTTTCAACAGGATGGAAGTCTTTTAGATGGGTTTATCAGAAAAACAATAGTGTATCTTTTGGCAGTGATTGTGCATGGCTTGATTTTATCGTTTTCCCGCCTTTGATGACTTTAACTGCCTATGCAGGTCAAGATGACCTTGATTGTAATTTAAGCGATTATCAGTGCTCGGGAAGCGCCACAGACTATGTTTCTCTTACATGGACAACTTCAGGAACAGGAACATTTAATGACAATACAATCCTTGATCCTATTTATACTCCAAGCTTTGAAGATTTTTCAGCAGGCATAATAACTCTTACTTTGGAAGCAACAGACAACGAAAGTGAAACTTATGATGATGAGATGGAGCTTTCATTTAGCGAAACTCCTGATTCTCCTGAAACACCAACAGGACCGGAATATGTTGATGTAGATTCAACTCCTACTTCACAATATACAATTTCTCAACTTGAATTTGCTTTGTATTACGAATGGAGTCTTATTCCGGAAGAAGCAGGTATTATTTCCGGAAGCGGAACAATTGCAACAGCTACTTGGAGTACTGAATATAACGGCTTAGCTTATATTTCGGTTAGAGGTATTAATGACTGTGGTAATGGAGATTATTCAAGTGAACTGGAAGTTACTGTTGACAATGCAGTAGAAATTATTGAAACCAACTCTACTTCAATCAATATCTTCCCAAATCCAAATACAGGTATTTTTAATTTTACATTAAATGATTTTTCTGATGAAGCTGATGTTAAAATACTCAACAATTTGGGAGCTCAGGTTTATTATAAATCATCTGTTTCGTTTTCTGATGAAGAAAACTGTTCAATCAATATTTCGAAACTGCCACAGGGAATTTACTATTTATTTGTAACCAATAATAATACTTTGATACATAAGAAATTTATTATACTTAAATAAAGAAAATTCTTAAAGTTGACTATCCCAGCGCCAAAGCCAAGGAGTATTACGCCAACTTTATTTCAGCTAAAGCTGAAACACAAATTTTCTTTATTTACCCCTCTGTCCGACAAAAGTCGGACATCTCCCCTGAATTCAGGGGAGAAAAATAGGAACTTCCGGCTCTCAATGAGCCGGAAGTTCAGCTAATCTGCCAGATCTTAAGTATCTGGCAGATTTTTTTTCTTCCAATCTCTATTTCAAATCCCTTTTGTAAAGTATATAAACTATTGTTGAGAAATAAAAAATTAACCACCCAAATGTAATGGCAATCGCTTTAATAGAAACATTGTCTTCTATCTCTATAAAAATATAACGACCAAACGGAACTTTGATAAGGTTATTGATAGACTTTATGGGAAAATATTGTGCCAATTCAGGCATGATGCCATCACGAAAGTATGGTGCATTTTCAAAAATAGCAACTGCAATAGGCTCAAACATCATTGTATAAAGTAGTAAAGCTACTATTACAAAACCTGCTTTTTTGATTATAAGGGACAATAGAAATGCAAGTGTGCAAAAAACAATTATTTCATAAAAATAAACCGCCAAAAATTCTATTTCATCGAAAATAACAGCAAAACTCCACACATGCGAATAAATTGTACCGTTTATAAGTCCTGCAAGGATAACAAATAACGTGCTTATCAAAGCCATAATAATTATCATCATCATTTTACTGGCGATATACTCATTTTTACTAAAGCCATCAATTATATTTTGCCGCGAAATATTGTAATTCTGGTCGTTATTGACCGAAATAATAACTATAAAAGCCAAAAAGATTTTTACAAAAGTGCTCAGGTAAGTAATGTTTTGCCAAATATCAGGGAAGTCGAAAATCGGAAGTATAGTTGGATCGATACCGTTAAAATCTGCTCCCTGATATTTTAACCATTCTAAAAACAAACCTCCGGTAGAGGCAATAATTAATAGAGCAGCAAGATACATTACCATAAGAATCCAGAAGACTCTGTAGTTTTTCACTTTCAGCCATTCAAGTTTTAATGCTCTAATCATGTTCTTTCAGGATTTTAAGAAATTCTTTTTCAAGAGAATTAGTATGGGTCAAAAGTTTTTTTAATACTATTTCGTGTTTAAAGCAAAACTCATTTACATCTTTTGCAGTAAATCCGTCTTTTAACGAAAGATGCAAAGAATTACCGTTTGGCTTAATACTTTCTAAGCCTTCAAAATTCTCAAGTTTTGATTTGAGAAGGTGATTGTCATTACTATCAATTTCTACCAGATTAATCTCACCTAATGCATTACTAACATCGCTCTCATGAATTTTTACTCCCTGTTTTAGCACACAAAAATGTGTGCATACCTTTTGAACTTCGTCGAGAAGATGGCTTGCCATAATGATAGTTTTCCCTTGTGCTGCAATTTCGGCAATAAGTTCCCTCACTTCTGCAATTCCTTGAGGGTCGAGACCGTTGGTTGGCTCATCCAAAATAAGTACCGGCGGATCAGAAAGCAATGCCGCTCCTATCGAAAGCCGTTGTTTCATTCCCAAACTGTAGGTCTTGAATTTATCATTTTTTCTGTCAATTAAACCAAGTTGTTTCAAGACTGTATCTATTCGGTCTTCACCTGATTTTTTTATGTGAGCTACAATTTTAAGATTTTGTACTGCTGTGAGATAAGGCAGAAAACAAGGGGTTTCCAGTATAGCACCAATTTTTTTTCTTGCTTCAACGTTTGGCATTTTATCAAACCATTGAAAACTACCTTCTGTTGGTGCTACAACATCCAATATCATTCCCAGAGTAGTTGTTTTACCACTTCCATTTGGTCCGAGTATTCCAAAAACCTGCCCGGGAAAAATGTTTAGGCTTAAGTTTTGTACTGCCTTTATCTTTCCAAAATTCTTCGAAAGGTTTTTTATTTCAAGGATTCTATTCAAATTGTGCAAGATTAAGATCTAAAATATTTATAAAATCACCTTCTTTTATACTATTCATTATTTTGGGGATTTCTTCCCAGCTAATATCCCCTTTCATAAAAAATGCTATCGAGATATCTGCCTGAATTATAACTCCAACATATTCTTTGTCTTTTTTTCCCTCACTGCTTAATAAAAACATATCATTACCACCACCATAAACTGATACATATTCTTCAAACCCGTTTGATTTGAAATTATCAATCATAACACGGTACAATTTGTCAGCTTTGCTAACGGAATCTAGTTTATAAATAAGCAGTTTCTCAATACCATTAACCATATTGTTAATTTCTGGATTATCACCAATATTCAACATTCTTAGAGTGCTGGGATAAAGACAAAAAGCTCTTTGTTTATGGTTTTCAGCAAAATCCTTAAAAAGGTTTTCCTGTCCTTTTACAGACAAGAAAACCGTCAAGATAAATAATAATGTTATGAAGGTTCTATTTTTTATCATTATCATTTTGATGTTCGGTATGAAAGTCTTTGAGATTTTCCATACCATTGATTTTCATTCCGCTGGCAATTTTTGAAACATTTTTTAAATCAATTTCGCCAAAAAGGCTTAAAAGTACAAAATTTTCATTTCCACCAACAAGCATAATAAGTTCTTCAACAATTCCGTCTTTTTCCATAATAGAAAATTTTACATCTTCTTCTGCATCTGCAATTGTCATAAGTTCTTCATAACCTGCTTTATCTATTTCTGCAGCAGTAGTTTTAAATAGTTTTGCAGGATTTTTGCAACTGTCGGAAACTATTATTCTCATACCTTCGAGTTTACTTATTGCTAGCATAAACTCAGTTTCTTCTTCGTTACTACCCTCAAAATTAGCGAACAAGGAGAACATTTTTTGGTTGATAATAACTTTGGCAAAATTATCATTATCAGAATATTTTTCAAAATATTTGTTAATGAATGACTCCTGTGCCATCATTGAAATTGATATTGCAAGAATTCCTAAAATTAATGTTAATCGTTTCATAATTTCTAAATTTATTTATTAATAATTTGTTTTACTTCATTTATTTTATAAATTTCTGCTGAATAGGTTCTTCCTTTGTTAAGTTCAGTAGAAACAAGCATTAATGCCTTTCGGCTGATTTCAAAAGCCTGTTGTGGGTCGTCAATTGTGTACTGATTTTTACTGTTGAGATTTCCCAAACCAAAAGCAAGTGTAACGAGGATTAATACGCTTGCAGCCATAGTTGCAATTTGCCATATCAACCTGTTTTTTCTATGAGGTAAGGAAAATTCGCTATTACTTTCAATAGTTTTTCTTTTTGCTATTTCGGCAAAGAACCCTGCTTCTGTTTTACTGGAACTTTCGTTTTGAAAGTTCTTTTTAAGCATTTTTTCTTCCTCAATAGAAGTTTCTCCTTTCCAGAATTTTTGTTTCAAATTTTCAATTTGCGATTCCATATTCTTCAATTTTTTGAAATGAATGCTTAATTTTCTGTCTTGTTCGATAAATCGATACTTTTACATCCGATAGGCTCAAAGACATAACTTCTGCAATCTCCTGATATGTCAATTCTTCCACTTCTCTAAGGTGAAAAATTTCACGGTTTTTTGTTGAAATCGTTTTAAGTATTTTGTCTAACCAGTTCATGCTATCGTTTAAAATTGATTCATGGTCTGCTTCATAACTATCGGAAACAAAATTTAAATTATCAGCCTCAATTGTAAACCTATTTGTTTTTACCCAGTCGTAGCATTGGTTTCGTGTTATGCGCATTGCCCAGGATTCATGACAGCTAATACTCGAAAGCAAATCTCGTTTTTTCCATATTTTTAACAAACATTCCTGAACAATATCTTTAGAAGTCTCAGCATTCTTTAGTATCGAAAACGCATATCTATACATCTTTTGACTGACCGGCATTATTTTATTTTCAAAAATTGTTTTAGACATTTCTATAAGATGACGATGTGTTTATGGCAAAGTTACAAAAAAGGTGTGTTTTTAAATTATGAGTTTCGGACAAGGACATATTTCCGGCTTAAAAATTTTAAATTAAAAATCCTAAATCTAAATTTGATTATCCTTCAAATATTTTATCATTTTAATTGCAAATATTATTTAGAGGTTTGCCTGATTATATTTTTGCTTATTTTTGGCTTCTTGTGTGCAAAGGCACAATTAATCATCAATAAATAATGAAACAAAATATAAATATCATTTTAATATCTTTTATACTGATTTTATTTGCAAAACAGGTTTTTGCTCAGGATAAAAATTTTGACCGGTTTCCAAATTCAACTATCATCACAAAAAAAGACAGTATAAGAGATCTGAAAATACCGGAACTTAAAATGCCAGATTTATATCTTGGCGAAAAAGCACCTCTTCTTCCATACAAACTTGACAATTCAAAATTAAAATATTTCAGACCCCCATTTTCACAAGAAGGATATTCGTGCGGACAAGCTAGTAGTATCGGTTATGCTTTTACTTACGAGATAAATGTTTTACGTGATCTTTCTTCCGATACAAGTATTAATCAATATCCCTCACATTTTGCATGGAATCTGTTAAATGACGGATATTGGAATCAAGGAGTGAACTTTTTTGACTCATGGGAATTACTTAAAACTATTGGTACACCTACAGTTTACGAATTCGGCGGGATGAGTACAATAGCTGAAACACACTGGATGAGTGGATACGATAAGTATTATAGTGGGATTCATAATCGAATTTCAGACTATTACAAAATCAGAACGGGAACTCCCGAAGGTTTGGGAACTCTGAAGCAATGGTTGATTGACCATCTTAACGGATCTGATGTTGGCGGACTTGCAAATTTTATGGTTGGAACGGGAGTAGTTAATTTGGTGCCGGAAAACACACCTGAAGCAGGAAAACATATTTTAATCAATTTCGGAACTTATGTAAACCATAATCTTACAATTGTGGGTTACAACGATTCTATCCGCTTCGATTTTAACAATGACAGTCTTTTTACCAATGACATTGATATTAATAACGACGATATTGTTGACATGAAAGATTGGGAAATTGGTGCATTTAAAATTGCAAATTCATGGGGTGAACATTGGGCTGACAGCGGATTCGTTTACATGATGTACAGTCTTGCTGCCAAAATGCCTAATGAAGGAGGAATTTGGAATAAATCTGTTTATGTTTTTGATGTTAAAGAAAATGTAAATCCCTTACTTTGCCTGAAACTCGAAATCGAACATAACTCAAGAGAGAAAATAAAAATTTCAGCCGGAGTAAATCAGGATACTTCATCAATGGGTCCTTCGCAAATAATTGAATTCCCTGCTTTTGTTTATCAGGGTGGCAATCATTACATGCAAGGTAACGATACTATTGAGGAAGAAAAAACCATTGAAATCGGTCTTGATATTTCACCATTGTTGAGTAATCTTTCAAGTGGTGAAATTGCTAAGTTTTTCCTTTTTGTAGATGAAGATGATCCTGAAAATCTTGGTACCGGTAAAATCAATCATTTTTCAATTATTGATTATACATCAGGAGTTAATGAAATATCCTGTCCTGTTACTTATCTTCCGATAAACGAAAACGACCAAACCTGTCTGACTGTTAATCATGCTTTAACTTTTGATAAAATCATCATCGAAAACGAAGAAATTGATCCAGTTATTTTAAACGAAGCGTACAATTTTCAATTGCTTGCAAGTGGTGGCACACCACCATATTTCTGGGAAAGTATTATGAATTACGGAGAACAAAATTATGAAGATGATTTTACTGAAATAAATTCAAACCAGCTTATTCCAAATAATTCTGATATTGCTTATCTTTCGCAGGATATTGATTTTTCCTTTCCTTTTTATGGAAAAAATTATGACAAAGTAGTAGTTCACACCGATGGTTTATTAATGTTTTTTGAAGAGACTTACGAATGGTCGTATATTATTGATGAAATGCTTTTGTTTAAAAATGTCCCATCAATTTCTCCTTTTTATTATGATCTTATTTTTTACTCAAATCAAGGCGAAGGAATGTGGTACGAAGGAAACGAAGAATCAGCAATTTTCAGATGGAAAACAACAATAAAAGATGCTCCAGATACAGAAGTAAATTTTACTGTAAAACTTTTCCCCGATGGAAATATTGAGTTTTCCTACGGTGATCTTATTTTTAATGATACCGTTAAAGCTATCATCGGAGTTTCAAGCGGTGACGGACTTAATTATTACATATCACAAACAGAGCCCTATCTGAACTCTGTTATCAAGATAATACCTGCAAATTTTCCTTCCGGTTTGGAAATTTCAAATAGCGGATTGATAAGCGGAACACCAACGGATGCTTGCCAGGCTTGCGAAATAAAGGTTCAGGTAAAAGATAATAATAATTTGCTTTCGGTTAAGTCTTTTCCGATTTCAACTGATGGACTACTTTTTACTTATTCTGTAAATTCGGGTAACGATAATATTATTGAAAATGGTGAAACAGCACTAATTTCAGCATCATTTAATAATCTTAATGATTATGAAATTGAAGATGTTATTATAAAAATTTCCTGCAAAAACCAATATATTTCAATAACTGACAGTATTGAGAACATTGGTACAATTCCTTCCGGCGAAACGCTTACTTTTAATGATATTTTAGAATTTAATATTGATGAAACAATCCCCGACAAAAATTCAATTTTGATAAGTTTCTACATCGAAAATTCAATAAATACTTTAACAAAAAATTTATTTTTTACTGCACACTCTCCTATTCTGGAAATGTCTTCTTTTTCGTTTTCCGATGGAAATAATAATAAACCCGAACCGGGAGAAACTCTTGATGTTATTATTCCGGTTCGTAATTTTGGAACAGGTGACAGTTATGGAGTTGAAGGAACTTTAATTTCTTTCGATCCGGCAATAACTATTAATAATTCATCAAATTTTTATGGTGATATTGAAAATGGAGAAAGTGTTTACAAGTCGTTTAATATTACAATAAGCGAATTTACACCCGACGGATACAAACCTGATTTTGAGTTTTTTATAACCGCCTCGGATGGGGAGATTTCAAACACCGAACATTTCACTTTTCAAATAGGTAAAATCCCTCTTCTTATCCTCGATCTTGATCCTTTTATGCATTCAGGACCAAAAATGCAAGCGATAATGGACACCTCAGATATCATTTATGAATATTCAACTGTGTTTCCGGTAAACCCAGAAGGTTATTATTCAATCTTTATGAATCTCGGTGTATATTTTTCAAATTATGAATTAAGCGAACATCAGGGAGATATGCTGGCAGAATACCTCGATAACGGAGGAAATTTGTATATGGAAGGACGTTCTACGTGGACTGAAGACATCCATACCACCGTTCATGATAAATTTAACATTAATGTGATTCCAGATAGTTGGTTTTTGATAGATACTTTGTTTGGTGTTTCAGGTTTATTTACAGAAAATATGATGTTTGTAGATTCTTCAGAAAATCCAGTTAATAAATACCATTTTGAAGCTGTTCCACCTGCTGAAATAGTTTTTTATAATAAGGATACCACAAAAGGATATGTTTCGGTTTATAATGAAGGAAACTATAAAACTATTGCTTCTTCGGTAAACTTTGGAGAATTGGCTGGCATTTCATCAAGTAATTCAGCAAAGCTGTTTAAAAAATATCTTGATTTTTTTGGAGTCGGTCAAAATACTTTTGGTATTAACGAGTCATCGGGGAAAAATAAAATTACAGCTAGAAATTACCCAAACCCATTTACTAATAAAACTATTATTGATTTTTCTCTCGAAAAAACTTCAAAAGTTGTAATAAATATTTTTGATATTAATGGCCGGAAAATTAACACTCTCATCAATAAAAACCTTAAAAAAGGTAATCATAAGATTATTTGGGAGGCACAAAATAACTCAGGAAAAGCAGTTCCTGCCGGTATTTATTTTTATCGAATTAAAACTAATAAATTTTGTGGTAGCGGAAAAATGATTTTGATGAGAAGGTAATGTGAATTGCATATTACTTTTCTTTTTTCCAGACATATCATATACTAAAAATCTCAAATTGTTAATCTCTGTTTAATATTAACGAATAAAGACTTCAGAAAAAAGAAATTTTAATCATTAATCTTTATTAATAATAATTATTTTTTCAGTTTCAACACAAACTTTTTTCTTTGTTTCCAAGAAATATATACCAGGATTAGCATTAGTTAGGCCATATAAAAAAGTATTTACTCCTGGATGAATATCGTTAAATATGTGTTTTTTCATTTTTTGACCTTGAAAATTATATAATATTGTTTCAATAGCTTTTGTATCATTTGAAATATATTTTATTGTAAAATTACCATCACTAGGGTTAGGAGAAACAGAAACATTATCTTTTATTATCTTCTCTAATTCATTTTCTGGTATTCCCGTTGGTTTGTGTTCATAGATATAATGCATGGCAATCTCAGGTGAAATTTCACAAGGGTCTTCTCCAGTTTGTTCTCTATACCATAGTCTATGAATCTCATTTTCCTCAATTTTTTTATCGGTATAATCTCTTTGTATTGGCCCATTTTCTGGATCTGCCCATTCGGCCCAACCTGTGCTGTCGGGATGAATGCTATGTCCTTCTGGAACATAAATTGTATCATTATTTGGTACAGGTGTTGAAACCAAATATGGAGCTTCATTTTCAACATTTTCTGGAGGATAACTGTAAGATCCTTCGTTACTACAAACGTCTTCGCCAGTTTCAGTAACAGTTTGGATATAGGTATAATGTTCACAAGTATTCGGATCCGGATTTTGATTTGAAGTTGTGTCAGTTGTCACGAGAACTTCTAAACCCGAATTATCGCTCCAATTTCCGTCGTTATCTCGAACAGGAGAGGTATTATCTTGAACATAAGCATTAATAGAATGAGACAAATTATTTGAACAAACATCATCGAGATCCCATTCATGAGAATATACAAAATTAACTTGTTGACAACTTCCGTTCATTATTTGACTTGAATTTTCTGTCATGGTTGAATCAACAGGCAAATTCGAATTATCTTGAATGTTTGTTGGGGGGCCGAATAAGGAAGAATTGAGAGTGTTTTCTATTCCGACATAGTATTCTAAAGTTATGCCCCCAGGGAAATTTGCCGTAGAGGGAGAGGTGTCTTCTATATTAATAATTTGATCATGAGCTGCAGCGAGGGTATTACTTGAATTATAATCTCCAGCAATCCCTTCCCATGTTCTTGTTACTGTATAAGTTACATCAGAACATGTTGAATCATTTGTTTGTGTTGAAACATCAGAATGCGAATAAATTGTTCCAGTATACAAACTATCTGGTTCTCCGTTAGCAACGACACTCGTGTCCCCTGGAAATTCATGTGTTTGGTCTGAAGGGTATTCAACTTGGTCGAATGGTGTCCAAAATTGTGTTAAGTCTGGTTGAGTATAAGTATTTGTTGCAACTCCATTGTTTAAATTATATTTTAAAATATTTTGGGAATTATACCACCATTGGTTCCACGGGGAACTATACGTATATCCATACCAATCAATTTCAATAGGATGATTAGCGCTTATTGAATAATCTCCAGGATAAACTCTAGCGTCAGTTTGAGGTTCCCAAAAATACCATTGAGTAAAATCTGTTGCATCATTATCTTCCATATTGTCTGTTCCAATAAAAGCACCACAAATTGCATGAGGACCCCCATCTGTTGTTGTTGTTGTAACAAAATAACCAGGGGCTTCCCCTTGACCATTGTAAGAAAAATCAAATGGTAAATTTCCTGAACCAGAAGATAGTGTAGAATTTTCAATATCATAAACTCCAAATTTATTAATTGTTGCATCTTGTCTAGCATAAACATCACAATTCCAACCAGAAGTTGAAGCATTAATCAAATCTGTTTGGTCTGTAGCAATTTCTGCTTCTAATTGAATAATTTTATTAGCTTTATTTTTTATTGCGATATCATCATTTAAAGGGATAGTGTCATTACCATGCCTATATGGAACTAAACCAAATGAAGGGTCTGTCACGTCATAAATTAAATCTCTAGTTCCATCTGTAATTTGTTGAATAATTTCATTTGAACTTTTTGTTCTTGGTGCCATATCTTCAGGTAATTGATAATTAAATTGTGGAATAAAATTAATTTGCTCTTGTTGTTTTCTAAAATCTCTTGCTTGTGCTTCATTCAAAAAAGAAACAATAGTATCTCCTTCTGGTGTAACATGCCAATGTCTATATTCTCCAACCCAAGATTGACTTCCATTAGTATTCACAATAATTTCTTGTATGTTTCTAAAAGGAGAAATATTTTGGGCATTAGAAAAATCAGTAGTTGCACTCAAAATTATTACAACTGCGAAAACACATAAATTCTGTAGGGTTTTTGTTGGAAATTTTTTCATTTTAACTAGTGTTAGTTTATTTATTCAAAAATTTTATAAGCATCACTGAAATTAATCACATTGGCACTATCGTTCTCAAATATGAGGTCACCTGAATAAATTAAGTATCCTTTTTGAGCCTGATCACTTGTTCTTTGAAAATATTTTATTCCTTTTAAAAGCTTTTCGTTAAAAGTCATGGCTGCTTTAATTTCAATCGGAATTAGCATTCTTTGCTTTTTAAAAATCAGGTCAACTTCATTTCTGTTATTATCCCTAAAATAAAATACGTTTGGGTCAAGACCTTTATTCAAGCTTGTTTTTACTGCTTCCATTACTACCATATTTTCAAAAATACCTCCTAATAAAGGATCACGAGTTACTTGCTCAGGAGATTCAATTCCTAATAAATAACAAACCAGACCCACATCAGTAAAATAAAGTTTAGGTGATTTCATTAATCGTTTTCCAAAATTTTCAAAATATGGTTGTAATCGAAACACAAGAAAGGAAGCTTCCAGAACAGATAACCATTCGGATAATGTAGTTGCAGAAACACCCAAATCACCTGAAAGTGAGTGGAGATTTATAACCTGTCCGACCCTTCCCGCCAACAAACGCACAAAGTTCTCAAAGTTTGAAAGGTTTTTTACTTGTAATAATTGCCTTAAATCTCTTTCAACATAGGTTTGAAAATAATTTCTATATGCCTTGCTTGGGTTTTGTTTTTTATCATAAATTCTGGGAAGGAAGCCGGAAAACATAAGTTTATCCCTGCTTAATTTAATATTTGCAGAAAGCAACTCTTTTATTGAGAATGGCAATAATCGTAGTAAAGCAGTCCTTCCGGCCAATGATTGTGTCACAGCCTCGTTTAAAGACAACTGATGACTTCCGGTAATTAGAAATAAACCATTTTCATTTTTCTCGTCAACAATAACCTGAATATATGATAGCAATTGAGGAACTCTTTGCACCTCATCAATAATCAGAGGTTGTGAAAAACTTTTAAAAAATGCATTCGGGTCATTTTCTGCCAATTGTCGAATTTCGGGATTTTCAAGACTACAATAATTGTATTCCGGAAAAGTCATTTTCGCAAGTGTAGTTTTTCCCGATTGCCGGGGACCTGTTATAGTTACAACTGGATAATCTACCATTAATTTTTCCAGCTCTTTCTGTATCTCTCTTTTTATTAACATACTACAAACATACAACAATTTTATACAATTTACAAGTTGAACTTGTAAATTGTATAAAATGTTCATTTATCCGTTTTGAAAAAACTAGTAAACTTAAAGTATTTTCTTGAGGAGCAAAACGATGAAAAATTTTCATCTCATTGATCTTTTGATAGTAAATTATTTCAAGCTGCGGACAGCAAGATTGCAAGCTGGTTGTGATTATCAATTAGTAGTAAGAATACTTGGAGATCCCTTGCTTCGCTTCGGGATGACACTTGCAATTAATTAAACTTTATTCTCCTTCAATTCCATCATTTTTCCTACTTTTAAGCCCGCCAAATCATTTTATAAAAATCAATAATGAAAAAATTTATTCTGTTATTAATATTTTTTTTATCAATTAGCTTTTTTGCTAAAGCACAGTATCAACAACCAAAACAAGAAAAAGAAAGACTAATCTATAATAATACGCTTGGTGTTATGAGTCAGAAAGACTCAGTTTATTTGTGTGGTCTTCCAGAATTACCAGTTCCTGATTTTTATAAGGGAAGCAAAGCCCCATTACTTCCTTACAAATTAGATGATTCAACTCAAGCATATTTCAGACCGGCGTATAACCAAGCGGGATATTCTTGCGGACTGGCAGCTTTGGTTGGTTATAATTTTACTTATGAAATTAACAGAGTTAGAGAATTACCGGGAAATGTTCCGGAAAATTAACACTCTCATCAATAAAAACCTTAAAAAAGGTAATCATAAAATTATTTGGGAGGCACAAAATAATTCAGGAAAAGAAGTTCCTGCCGGTATTTATTTTTATCGAATTAAAACTGATAAGTTTTGTTGTGGGGGAAAAATGATTTTGATGAGGAATTAAGCTAAGATTTAATAATCATTCTTTTTGTTTCAACATATATGTAAAAAACCTCAAACAGACACTAAATATTAATACAGAAAAACTGAATATCAAATAATCTTATACGAGAAATAAGTACACAAATCACCTATAAGCTTTAAAACTATTACGGCGTTTATTCATTAATAAAAAACTTTTTTAGGATTTATTATTCTTTTTCCTCTGTACCCCAGTCGTAATTATACAAACCTTTTTCAAGAACTTTTTCTTTTTCTTCAGGGCTTAGATTTTCAAATTCTGCACGCTTAGTTTCATATTTTCTTCTTTCAGCCTCTTCCTTTTTTTGTTTTTCTTCAGTATATTTTTTCTCAATATTAGACTTTAAGAAATTTGCCGCTACCGAAGGGAAAAGCTCAAGCAACAGTTCTTCTTTATAATTTTGAGCTATTTTAACTCCTCCAAAATCTTCTAAAGTCGGATTATCCTGTTTCTTATAATTTGACGTATCATAAGGAACTTCTTTTGGTGAGCCGGTAATTTTTTCTCTGAACTTAGGATCAATTGGCAAAGGAGTTTTCCCATAAGAACCTTTTACAAGATTGACAAACTGCACTGAAGTATTAGTATAAAAATTATTACTATTATTAGCGTCAATAACACAATTTACCGCTTGCGCTCCCACAATCTGACTTGAAGGAGTTACTAAAGGAGGACATCCGGCATCAATTCGTACCATTGGAACAGTACTTAATACTTTGGGAAATAATTTTTCTAATTTCATCTGTTTAAGCTGAGCAAGCATATTTGTGTACATTCCACCAGGTATCTCAGCATTTTTCACCATTTTATTAGGTTCAGGGAAATTAAAATATGCTTCTATTTTATGTATTGCATTTAACAGCTTTTTTTGCTTGTCATTTTTTGCAAATTCAATTGCCTTATTAAAAAGCTTATCAATATTATCAGGAAGCTTATCTTTTGTAATATCAAAATCAATAGGAAATTGTTTATAAGAATCGAATTCGGCTATTTCTTCACGAATAACTTTTAATTTCTTATTTATCTCAACAATAGCATTTAGATTTAATCCTGTTTCAATTCCTAATTTATCAGCAAATATTTGCACAATTTCCACAGCAGGAGCTGCTGAGCCACCAGAAAAATTCATGATATTTGTATCAACAATATCAACATCATTAATTATTGCCATAAGCACAGAGGCAAGTCCGTATCCGGGAGTACAATGAGTGTGAAAATCGACCGGAACGTTTAGATTACTTTTTAACGCACGCACTAACTTACCTGCAACAGATGGAGGAATTAAGCCTGCCATATCTTTAACAGTAATAATGCCGGCACCAAGCTGCTCCATAAGTTTAGCTTTCTGAACGAAATAATCTATTGTAAAAATATTATGCGGGACTTTTTTACCTTTAAGAATGTATTTCAATTTTTGTGAAAAACTAAATTTTGGATCAATAGTATAACATATTGCACAATCAGCAATTCCACCCGATTCTTTAATATATTTAATAGTAGATTTCATATTGTCAACATAATTCAAACAATCAAAAATTCGCATTATGTCAATACCACCTTTTACAGCATTTTCGTTAAACCCTTTAATAACTTCATCAGGATATGGATTATATCCGAAAAGGTTTCTTCCGCGAGATAAAGCAGTAAGTTTTGACGAGTCTCCAATTCCGGTTTTAATTTTTTCGAGGCGATCCCATGGGTTTTCATTAAGAAAACGCATAACAGAATCAGGCACTGCTCCACCCCAAACTTCCATAGCATAAAAGTTTGCTTTCTTAAATAATGGTAAAACAGTATCTATTTGCTCTTGCTTAACTCTTGTTGCAAATAATGACTGTTGTCCGTCCCTTAAAGTTAGATCACGAATCAATAACTTTTTCATAATGCAGTTTTATTATATGTAAAATTTTGATTTAATATTGTGTTTGCAAAATTACATTATGTTATTATTATAAATGTTATTTTTAAAAAAAGTATAAAAAATAATTTTAATTCCATATTCCTTTCTTTTTTCTTATTTTTAAGCCCACCAAATCATTTTATAAAAATCAATAATGAAAAAACTATCTCTGCTATTAATATTTTTTTTATCAATTAGCTTTTTTGCTAAAGCACAATATCAAAAACAAAAACAGGAAAGAGATAGAATTATTTACAATCAAACACTTGGTGTTATGAGTCAGAAAGACTCGGTGTTTTTATGTAGTCTTCCTACATTAGCTGTTCCTGATTTTTATAAGGGAAGCAAAGCCCCATTACTTCCTTACAAATTAGATAATTCAACTCAAGCATATTTCAGACCGGCGTATAACCAAGCGGGATATTCATGTGGTCAAGCAGCTTTGGTCGGATATAATTATACATACGAAATTAATAGAATTAGAGAATTACCGGGAAATGTTCCGGAAAATCAATACCCTACTCATTTTACATGGAATTTCTGGAATGCCGGAAATATGTATGGAGGCGTAAGTTATTTTACATCTATTGAAATAATGAAAAGTATTGGAAACCCAACGGTTTCTGAATATGGTGGCATGTCGTATGGTGGTGAAAAAAGATGGATGAACGGCTACGACAGTTATTTTAATGCAATGCAAAATCGTATCACTACAGCTTATTCGCTGAAAATAGATACGCCGGAAGGAATTGAATATCTAAAACATTATATTCACGATCATCTTGACAGTTCTGATGTTGGAGGACTGGCAAGTTTTTATGCAAATCAACCTGGTTTGCATAGCCTTCCTGCCGGAACACCGGAAGCAGGAAAACATGTTGTTATTTCATGGAGTAACTCAACACATGCTTTAACCATTGTAGGATGGAATGATTCAATTTGTTGGGATTATAACAGCGATGGGCAATATACAAACGACATTGATATTAATAACGATGGCATTATAAATGTTAAAGACTGGGAAATCGGAGGTTTCAAATTTGTAAACAGCTATGGTGGTGTACCAAACTGGGCTGATGAAGGATTTTGTTATATGATGTACAAAACAGTAGCTGATGAATACGGACAGGGCGGCATTTGGAATAACACAGTAAATACATTGAAAGTGAAAGAAAATTGTTCGCCTCAGCTTACAATGAAAATCACACTAAAACATAGCCGTAGAAAATGTGTTCAGGTGTTAGTTGGATTTTCTTCAGATACAACTGCAACAGAACCTGAGCAAATATTTGATTTTCCAATCTTTAATTTTCAGGGCGGTGGTAATTATCTGCAGGGCGGCACAAATGAAGAAGACAAGACAATTGAATTTGGTCTTGACATCTCTTATTTCCTTAGTTACCTTGAACCGGGTGATTATACAAAATTCTTCCTGGTTGTAAATGAAAATGATCCTGAAATTTGGGGTAGTGGTGAATATATTAGTTACTCTATAATTGATTATACAAACGGAGTGAATGAAATTCCTTGCAGTCAATCGAATATTCTAATTCCTCATAACGGGACAGTTATGGTTTCGGTAGTTCATCAAGTTAATTACGATAAAGTTAATATTGATAATGTTAATTTACCTCCTGCTCCTTCCGGAGAACCCTTTAGTTGTCAGTTAAATGCTTCCGGTGGTACTCCTCCTTATTTTTGGAGTATTAATCATGAATATACCGAAACTGAAAGTACAGGAACATTTCCAACAATTAATGCCAATCATCTTTATCCGTCAAATAATAATAATGGAACTGTTGAGCAAGCGATAGACTTTTCTTTCCCGTTTTACGGACAGGAATTTGATACTATCACTATTCATACCGATGGTTTATTGAAGTTTGATGATAATATTTTCTATTGGCCATATTTTCAGGAAAGCGATTTATTATTTAAAAAGACTTCTTGTATTGCTCCATATATGACCGATCTGAGAATTTATCCGGCACAAGGTGATGGGATATGGTACGAAGGCGACGAATCAGGGGCAACATTTTATTGGAAGACTTCGATAAACGAGTTGCCAACTGAAACTAATCTCAATTTTGCAGTAAAATTATTTCCTTCCGGAGATATTAAATTCTATTATGGTACTATAGAAACAAACGGCGAAATTGATTGGTATAACGGCATCTCAAAAGGAAATTCTCTCGACTATCAATTTTCTGAAATATCCAATAACGATACAATTTATGAAAATTCGGTCATTGATTTTTCATCAACATTTTATCCAATTGAAATGACTCTTTCCGAAGATGGAATTTTCAGCGGAACACCTTTACAAGATTACAACGGCATTGACATTAAATTTAAAGCCACGGATAATAACAATATTTTCACAAATAAAATATTACAATTTTCAGCAAGTGGAATAATTATGCAGCCTATGATTATTTCAGGTGATGATGAAATTATTGAGTACGGTGAAAATACATTTTTAACCGTTTTTCTGACAAATATTTCAGGCAGTGATCTGACAAATGGTTTAATGAATATTTCGATAAGTGATACAAATTTTACATTAATCGACAGTACAGATTATTTTGGCACCTTACCAAATGGAGGAACAGTTTGTCTTTCTTACGGATTTAATTTTGATGTTTCGCCAATGGTTCCAAATTATCACAATCTGAATATTGCAACCGAGATTATTTCTACAGATACAACTTACTTAAGCAATTTATTTTTTACGGTTTTCGCTCCAATTATTCAATCGGATTATATTTTTGTTGATGATGGTGATAACCAAATTCTTGATCCCGGAGATACAACGGATATTATAATCGGGATTGAAAATTCAGGTGGAGTCAAAGCTCAAAATATTAACTTTATTCTTTCATCAAACGACAACTTTGTTAACATAGACAACGGAATCGGTTTTATTCCATTACTTCTACCGGATTCAATTACGCCATTAAGTTTTAATATTAGTGTTGATGAAGATGCACCAATTGGACACATAATTGAATTTGTTTTAAATATTTCTACTAACATCGGATATATTAATTCCGACACTTTTAATTTGAGTGTCGGTCTTACTCTAGAAGATTTTGAAAGTGGAAATTTTAATCTTTTTTCATGGGGAAATAATGAAAACAAAAACTGGAAAATTACGGAAGATAATGTTTACGAAGGAAATTTTTCTGCCCGTTCAGGTAGTATTTCACACAATCAGGAATCCTCTCTTATTATTGATATTGATGTTCAGAACGCAAGTGAATTAAGCTTTTACAGAAAAGTTTCGTGCGAAGATGATGCAAATAATAACAACTACGATTATCTTGCATTTTTAATTGATGATGTTGAACAGGGCAGATGGGATGGTCAATTGGAATGGGGTCAGGAAACATATTCAATTTCTGTCGGTTATCATCGTTTTGAATGGAAGTTTCATAAAGATAACAGTGTAAGTAATTATTTTGATTGCGCCTGGATAGATACAATTTGCTTTCCTTCGGGTATTGATATTGCTCATGATTTGATTTTTAATCCTGAAGAAATCAATAAAGAAATGTTACCGGATTCGATAAAAATTGATACCCTTTTGATTTCAAGTTTTAGTGATTTCGGCGAAGTTGATTATCAAATTCATGTTGATTATACACCTCAACAAAAACATAAGGATAATAAAAAGGACAGGTGTATTGGAGGATCTTATCTCGAATGTTCTGAAAAATATCAAAATACAGGACAAAGCTTTTTTTGGGTTTTCACCACTTTTAATGCCAGTGATGATAACGAATGGATAAGGGATATTTATATGAATTTCCCGGAAGGAATAATAATTGATTCGGTAACAAATTTTGTAGGTGGTTCACTTGGTGAACTTCTTGACGATTCAATTACAGGAAACGGTGCCAGCATCCATTGGCATGGAGAAAATCCTGATGGATGGGGGGTGATAAAAGGAAATGAAACTGCAATAGCAACAATTTACGGTCATGCTGACACTTCTCTCATTGAAGATTTTTCGGTAGCTGCTGAAGTTCATGGAGATATTTACGGTGCTGAACCTCATATTTTATTTTTTGATGTTGATTTTATTAATCTAGGTGAAATCAATAACTGTATTACTCTTGAAACTTTATCCGGTACAATTAATTCCGGCGGTTCTGATGAACTTTTTATAATTTTTAATACAATGTCGTTGCCGGACGGTGACTATTCCTGTGAGCTTCTTATTACGGATAATTTTAACAATGAAACAATAATTCCTATTTCTTTGTTGGTGGACACTTATCTTTATCAGAAAGAGCTTTTTGAAATAAAAAGCCCATTTATAAACATCTATCCGAATCCATTTATAAATGAAACAAAAATCAGTTTTTATATAAATAAAAATAATTCAGTTAGTTTGGATATTTTAAATTCCAATGGACATAAGGTGAGGTCTTTAATAAATTTCGGTAATTTTTCAAAAGGTAATCACTCATTAATCTGGGATGGAACAAATAATAGCGGGAAACTTCTCAGTGGTGGAGTTTATTTTTTCAGGCTGAAAACAGGGGGAAAAGTCTTTAGTAGGAAATGTGTTATTATGCGGTAATGTTTTTTACATCAAACAAAATCCTCCGGATTTTTAAAATCTGGAGGATTTCCGGAAACGATATTTAAAAACAGAATATCCAATGTCGATTAACGAATGATGAATGATAATTTGAAATTTACCCCTTTGTCCTGCTAACATATCCCCTACTTCGCAAGGGATTCAGTTTCATTAGATGTTTTTAATTCAAAAGGAAATAATGTACGTACTTTGATTCGGGATAATAATTTTTCAAAAGACAATCACTCATTAATCTGGGATGGAACAAATAATAGCGGGAAACTTCTCAGTAGCGGAGTTTATTTTTTCAGGCTTAAAACAGGGGGAAAAGTCTTTAGTAGGAAATATGTTATTATGCGGTAATGTTTTTTACATCAAACAAAATCCTCCAGATTTTAAAAATCTGGAGGATTTCCGGAAACGATATTTAATAACAGAATATCGAATGTCAATTAACGAATGATGATTTGAGAAGTGGAAAAAGTACTCCGATTAATTTTTCTTCACAACCCAATAAATAGGATTAAGTAAACTCCTCCCCTTCCAAATCTCAAAATGCAATTCTGTTTTTGAGTCGGAAGGATTTGTAAATACTGTTCCTATTTCTTGTTTTATTTGAACTTTATCACCTCGTTTTACAAAAACTTTGTCGAGATTTGAGTAAACAGTAAAGTACTCTCCATGCCTGATAATAATGGCGGTATTTGTATTCGAAATTGCCCGAACGCTAATAACAGTTCCATTGAAAACTGCCCTCACCATTTCTCCTTTTTTTGTTAAAACATCAATGCCGTTATTTTTTATTTTCACTTTTCTAAGCACCGGATGCTTATGCTCGCCAAATGTACCGGAAACAATTCCTTTTTCTGAAGGCCAGGGCAGCTTTCCTTTGTTTTCTACAAAACTATTTGTTAATTCAAACTCTTCCGAAGTAAGGTCAATTATTTTTGATTTTTTTGTTTCATTAGCTTTTCGTGCTCTTTCGGCAGCAGCTTTAATTTCAGCATTAATAATATTTTTTATTGATTTTTCGAGTTTTACTGCTTCTTTTCTCTTCTTTTTTAGGGTACTTCTAAGCTCTTTTTCCTTTGTTGATAGTTTTCTTATTGTAAAATTCTGTTCTTCTTTTTCTCTATTCAACTGTTTAATCTCTCCTGCTTTTTCTTTTAGTAAGCTTGTTTTTTTTGATTTTTGATTTTCAAGTTTAATAGTTTTATTATTTAGCTCTGATTGGGTATTCTCAATCAATTTCGCCTGCATTCTTCGGTATGCACTGTATTGTTGAAAATATTTAAGTCTTTGAAAAGCCTGATTAAAATCTTCTGATGCAAAAACAAACATAATTCGATTGTATGCATTTCGGTTTTTAAATGCATAATAAATCATTTTTGCATACTCGGTTTTTAACTTTTTTAAATCCTTGGTAAGAACTCGGATTTCGGTTTCATTGGAGGTGATTTTATTTTCGAGATTACTCATCTCGCGATTTATTGTATAAACAAGTTTTTCGCGATTCGAAATTTTTTTGCTTAAGATAATTAGTTGGTTTAGTGAGTTTTTTTTACTTCTTTTTGTTTCGCTTAGCAGCTTATTTGTAAATTGAATTTCTTTTTCGATGCGTTCTTTTTCTTCTTCTAATTTTTCCTTTTTAGCTTGCGAATACAAAGAATTTGTTGCAAGTAAAGCAAAAATTAAAAACACTATTGAAAATAAATTTATTCTTCTGAGCATTGTAATCAGGAGTTTTAAATATTTAAAAAGTCATCCAGTTGCTATCATTACAAATTTTTACTTTTTAAATCAAACATGTCATTAAATCCTCTCATACTTCTCCGGTACTTTAAACGGAAATCTTTTAGATTTATTTAAAACAATTTTCGAAAAATTAATATCAATAAAAATATCAATTTCAGCTGAAACTTTAAAAGCAATATCAATCGGAAAAAGTTGTTTGTCAATCAATTTAAAATTATTATAATGAGCTTCCAGTTTTTTATTTTCTTTTTCTATTTCTTTAACTTTTACAATAGTAATTTTAAAATTTTCAGGATCAAGCCAAATATTCTGAATAAAAACAACAGGACTTTCGTCCGACTTTTTAATAAACTCCTTTAATTTATGTCTTGAAGTAGTGGCTAATTTATACTGATGATTATCCACTGAAGCTTTAAATTTTGCTTTCTCGTAAAACTGAAAATCATTCCCAGTCAAAAAAGACTGAAACACATCAAAATCAATATTTGTTTTCAAAAAATCATTAACGAATTTATAATCCCCCAGGAAATAAGTTTTATTCACTCTGTTAATAAATTTCACCGAATCGTTGGTTATCATCAATCTTGCAACTTCAATTCCCAAAGCAGGTGAAAACGACATCCAAATTACACTATCTTTTCGTAGCCTTATTTGTGCTACAAAATTTGTTTTTTTGTCCTCTTCAATGTACTCAATATTAACTTTAGCTGTAAGCCATTCATATTTGAGTTCATTCTTTTTAAGCTGGGTAAATAAATATTCGGAACCTTGTTCTTTTATTGATGCTTTTATAATGCTTTTTGGCGAACGACACGAAATCATTGTAAGCAGTAAAAATGTTACAATAAAAAATGAAATATATTTTGTAAAACGTTTATTCATATAATTTCTTATTCATTATTTTTTTTTCCAATAGTTCAGATCCTTTTCCTTTGGCTTTTGCTTTTTCCCAGGTATTAAAAGCTTCTTCTTTTTTATTTAATTTATAAAGAATATCTCCAAGATGTTCCAAAACAACAGCATTCTCGCCTCCTCCGTATTGAATTGCTTTCTCAATCCAGAATTTCGCTTCATCAAATTTATTTAATTTATACAATATCCATGCATAAGTATCCAGATTTGATGAATTTTCTTTATCAAGTTCTATTGATTTCTTTGACATTTCTTCAGCTTTTTCAAGTTTTTCGTTTCGCAAAGAAAGATAATATGCATAATTATTTAAAACCAAAGAATTATCCGGTTCTATTTGCAATACTTTTTCATAAGCATTATCAGATTTATCATGATTGTTTATTTCATGATAAGTATCACCTAAGTATGAATAAAACTGAACTTCTAATGGAATGTTTTCAACAACAAATTTAACTCCAAATTCAAATGATTTTAATGCTTCTTCAAAATTTCTTAACTGGTAATTTCCCAATCCGGAAAAAAGATAAAGCAAAGGCTGTTGTGGAAAAAACTCAATAGCCACAGTACTTTCTTTAAGCATTGCTTTATAATCTTTTAAATTTGACTCGGTAAATAATATTTGCTCCCAAACAAAATAATTATTACTATCGAGGCGGATAACTTTAAAATATTCTTCACGAGCATTTTTATATTTCTTCTTTTGATAATAAAGGTCTCCCATAATAGCGTACGGTTTTGGGCTTTCGGGATGAACTTTTATCAATATTTTTGTTAGCTCGCTGGTTTGTTTTTCATTTTTAACAAAAAATCCTGAAACCGTATAATAAGTAGTCAGTATCTGAATTTTTGTATTGATATTAAGTGCTGGATTTGCAAAACCGAGTTTTAACTCCTCAAAAGCCTTTTTCTTTTCACCATTTTTTCTGTAATAATCAGATAATGAAATATGGATAAACTCGTTTTGAGGATCTATTTCAGCAATTTTTTCATATGTTTTCAAGCCTTTTTCATCCATGTTTTTTGAGAAATATAACTCCGCTAAAATGGAATAGAAACGACTTTCTTGAGGAAATTTTTTACAAAGTTTTTTGACTTCATTTATAGCTTTTTTCGTGTTGCCAATTTGTAAATAAATATCTTTTTTCTGTAAACTTATCTTATCATTAACACCAAATTTTTCCTCAATATCATCATAAGTTTCTATGGCTTTCGTATATAATTTAGAATACAAATATGCGGAAGCTAACTCAAAATAATAGTCAATATTTTCAGGTTCATTTTTAATAAGATTGTGATAAATTTTTACACTCTCTTTGTAATTTGTATTTTTTAAATGTAATCGTGCCAGTATTAATCCATACCATTTATTTTCCGAATCAATATTATATGCTTTCTCAGCCTGTTCAAGTGCTGCAACATTATCATTTAACAGGAAATATAATTTTGCTAATTCGTAACTCGAAGCAGCATCATGAGGATTTTTCTCCAAACATTTATGAAAAAGTTTTATTGCTTCGCTAAAATTCCCAAGAATCTTTTGCTTATTAGCATCAATAAACAGCGAAGTATTGTTTTTTGTTTGTATCTGTTCTTGATTAACGCCGCCAATTGTTGCACTTTCTTGTGTTGTTTTACACGATTGAAAAGCAATAATCAGAATTAGAAATATTACTATTTTTTTTGCTTCTTTCATTTGTTAGTTTTTTAGCCACTAAAGCACAATCCCGAAAGTTTTTGGGACTAAATCCCACTAATTTATTATATAAAAAATCAAATCTCCGAATAATCTCCAAGACTCAGTTTAGAAGGTTTTCCATTAAGTTTTGCAAAATTTCCTACCATTGAGTTTTCGATATTCATATTTTCAATAATGCTATTATTTTGTATTATACTGTTGCAAAGAATAGATTTATTAATAACAGAATTTTTCCCGACAGAAACATGTGGCCCAACAACAGAATTTTCAATTTTCACATCCTCACCTATAAAGCAGGGTTTAATAACAGTTGAATTAATTATTATTGATGAATCCGCAATTAATTCTTTGTTTACTTCTAATTCTAAAATTCTTTGATTTGTGTAAACTGTTGCATTTTTGTTTCCACAATCAAACCATTCTTCTACTTTGCTGGTTGAAAATTTTGTTCCTTTCTTCATCATATTATACAAGGCATCAGTAATACCATATTCGCCATTGGTTTTTTTATTATTATTGATGAGAAACTGAAGTTCGCTTTTTAGATATTCACCATCTTTAAAATAATAAATTCCAATAATTGCAAGATCAGAAACAAATTCTTTTGGTTTTTCAAAGAAATCTGATATATTCCCATTTTCATCGACTTTAACAACACCAAAGTCATTTGGGTTTTCAACTTTATGAGTCCAGATTATTCCATCTTTAGAAACATCAAGTGAGAAATCAGCTTTAAATAAAGTATCTGCGTAAGCAACAATAACTTTACCCTTGAGGGATTCTGCAGCACATAAAATTGCATGAGCTGTTCCAAGAGCTTCTTTTTGGTAATACATTTTTCCTTTAGCACCAATTTTTTCTGCAATTGACAAAAGCTTACTTTCTACTTCTTTCCCAAAATCACCAACGATAAAACCAATTTCTTCAATCGGTTCCGACAAAACATTTGATATTCCTTCTACCAACCTTTGTACAATGGATTTTCCTCCAACATTTATTAATGGTTTTGGGGTAGTTAAAGTATGAGGTCTCATTCTTTTCCCCATTCCTGCCATTGGAATTATTAATTTCATATATTTCCGATTTGTTAATTAATGCATTTTAAGTTGCTTGCATTTTTAATAATTCAAAATGCTGAAATTGGAAATTGGAAATTTGGTTTTCTCCTGAATTTCTAATTTCAAGTTTCGAATTTCATTATCTAATCATTCTCTTGTATAACATCATTTACTAATCATGAATACTTCATACATTTATCTATTTTGGTCCAGTACTTCCAAATCCTCCTGTACCTCTTTTTGTTTCTTCTAATTCATCAACTTCAATCCATTTGGCTTGTTCGTGGGCAGAGATAATCATTTGTGCAATCCGTTCTCCATCATTAATAATAAAATTCTCATTCGATAAATTTATCATTATAACCATTATTTCACCACGATAATCTGCGTCAATTGTACCAGGAGTATTTAAAACTGTGATTCCCTTTTTTATTGCCAAACCACTTCTTGGTCTCACTTGTGCTTCGTACCCAACAGGCAATTCAATAAATAACCCGGTAGGAACAAGAATACGTTCAAGGGGTTTAAGATTAATAGGTTTATTAATATTTGCACGCAAGTCCATTCCGGCAGAAGCTTCAGTTTCATAACTTGGTGATGAGTGTTTTGAATTATTGACAATCTTTATTTCCATTTCATTATTTTAATATTAATCGCAAAAGTAGTTAATTTTTTTTCTTTCTTTTTTTTATATTTTCATAGTATATATGTTATATAAATAAATAAATAAAAGTTTTTTAATGAGTTTTTTTAGGTATAATTAATTAATTTTGCATTTTATTTTTCAATTTTTTATGTTTAAATTAATATATGAAATAAATGACTGAACTAATTTTAATATCAGCACTATATATCATCTTAGCAATTATATTGGCATTTCAATCAAAAATTTCACGATTAAGTTTTGTGCAGTTGCTTTTGTTAAGTGTTTTATTAACACCAATTACAGGGTTAATAGTTTTACTATCAACAAAAAAGCGATTTTCTTACTATGTATCTCAATATAAATGTCCAAGATGTAAATATTTATTTACAGAAAATCACACAATTTGCCCTCATTGTGAAAAAGAAGGATATAAAGTAGCTTTGAAAAAAGAAAAGAAAATAATGACTTGATTATTTTTAAAATTGCTTTATGAATCTCCTACAGAGATTCTGTTTTTCATTACTGCTTTTTATCTACAATAATATATCCCCTACGAGGAATTTTATTTGTCAGGATATTTAAAAAATTCTTAATTATACTTATACGGAACAGAATTGCAAAATTTCCAATTTTGTTTTGTACCGCACAAACTACTTTCAAACCAATTAGGGTTTGTGCGTATGTATAAACAGCTTTCCCCGATAGCTATCGGGGTTGCAAAATTGTTAAGAATTAGTATATTTTGATTTTTTTGTCATTAAATTGAACGAATTGAAATTCATATAATTCGTTTAATTCGATGATAAATTTTTTATGATTTTTTTGTTTTTGTCCGTAGGACAATTATTATTGAAGTAAAAATACAACAAGAGAAAATACTTACAGCATAGCGGTTACAAATTAAACTCCTAATTTTAAACTCCTGACTTCCGGCTTCAAACTTTATTTATTTTCTTCTCAGTAACGAGAGATTAGGTTTTTCGATAAAATAAACCAATCCAAGAAAAGCAAAAAGAAAAACTGTATGAAGCAATAATTTCACCGGAAGGTATTGTAAATTCAATATCCTGCTAAAGAAATACAAGACAAAAGCAGCACTGAGATAAATAAATATTCTTTTGAGATTATATTTAATGGGGTAATATTTTTGTCCAAGAAAATATGAAATTATCATCATTAAAGCATAACAAGTAAAAGTTGCCCATGCAGAGCCAACATATCCCATTAATGGAATAAGATAAATATTTAGCAAAACAGTTATTAGCATTCCAAATATTGCCATAAAAGCACCATATTTTGTTTTATTGGTTAACTTAAACCAAACAGATAAGTTATAATAAATCCCAAGAAATAAATTTGCAGTAAGCAAAATTGGAATTACTGCTGCCCCTTCACGAAAATCCTTTCCTATAAAATATATGATAATATCAATATAAAGCATAGTTCCAAGAAAAATAAGTGCCACAGTAATAACAAAATAATTCATAACTTCAGCATAAATATTCTTTGCATTTTTTAGTTTAGCCTGACTGAAAAAGAAAGGTTCGGCGGCATATCTGAACGCTTGAATAAACAAAGACATTAAAATTGCAATTTTATAACATGCTGAATAAATTCCGAGTTGCTGTTCAGCTATATTTTCCAGAAGTAAATACCTGATAAGTATGCGTCCTAATGTTTCATTCATTATTCCGGCAAGTCCGGCAAAAAGCAAAGGGAAGGCATAAAAAATCATTTTTCGAAATAAATATTTATCGAATTCTAGTTTGATGCCAAGAATATCTGGGAGCAACAAAATAATTGTAACCGCACTTGCAATCAGGTTTGAAATAAAGACATAAGAAATTAAATTAATTTCCGAATTAAAAACATATCCAATAAAATCATATAGAAAACCCTCCGAATAATTTTTTAGAATAAATGGGCATAATAAAATAAAAAACAGATTAAACCCAATATTTATGGTGATATTAATAAATTTTATTGTTGCAAATCTCTTAGGTTTGTTTAAAGCTCGCAATCTTGCAAATGGCAAAGCAGATAATGTATCCAAAGAAAGTATCAAGGCAAACCAGATTATGTATTCATTATGATTGGGGTATTTGATCCAGTTTGCAACGTTTTGAGAAAATAATAAAGCCAACAAAAGAAAAATTCCAGTTGTAAAGAAAATGGAAAGAAAACCCGTACTGTATACTTTTTTCTTTTTCTTTTCGGATTCAAAAAATCTAAAAAAAGAAGTTTCCATTCCGTAAGTTAAAACAATGAAAACCACAGCTACAAAAGAATACATCAACGACACGGTTCCATATTCTCCCTGGGTAAAAACCCTGGTATACATAGGAACAAGGAAATAATTAAGAATTCTTCCTATGATACTCGGCAATCCGTAAATTGCAGTCTGACCTGCAAGACGTTTTATTGGGTTCAAATTATTTGTGTTATTTTTGATTACTACAAAAATAGATATTTTATATTATTTATTTTCACCTGGTAACCTAATTTCAAATGTGGTCCCTTTTCCTTCTTCAGATTTAAAAGAAATTGTACCACCAGCTTCAGAAATTATACTTTTTACGATAGAAAGCCCCAGGCCTGTTCCACTTGATTTTGTTGTAAAACTTGGTGAAAAAATTTGACTTTTCTGTTCTTTTGATATTCCACGTCCATCATCCGAAACTTTAACGATATGTTCATTTCCAAGACTTAATATTTCAATTTCGATATTTCCAAATTCCATTTGATTTATTGCTTGAATAGAATTCTTTATTAAATTATTGAAAACTCTGAGCATTTGGTTTTTATCTCCAAGGATATAAAACTTCTGTGTTTCGGGATACTTCAGTTCAATTTTATATTTTTTACGATCCTTAAAAATTGTAATAGAATTTTGAATGATGTTTACTAATTCGATTTTTTCAATTTTCGAAATAGGCATTTTTGCAAAATCAGAAAATCCGGAAGCAATAGATGAAAGGGTTTCTATTTGTTCAGTCAATGTTCTGGTAAAACTTTTTAATCGTTTGTCCCAATCCGGTGCTTTATCGTCCCAAGCTTTTTGTAAATATTGAGTGCTTAGTTTCATCGGAGTAAGAGGGTTTTTAATTTCGTGAGCTACTTGTTTTGCCATTTCGCGCCAAGCTCCTTCCCTTTCTGATCTAGCAAGTAACTCTGCACTTCTCTCCATTTCATCTATCATCCTGTTGTATTCTGATATTAATGCTCCAATTTCATCTTTTCTTTTCCAGTCGATTTTTTCATTGTTTTTTCCAAGCTTAATTCTACTTATTTTTTCTTTAATTAATTGAAGTGGTTTTGTAATATATCTGGATATCAGAATTGTAACAAATATCGCAATTGCAAATAATAAAACATAAATATTAAAAAAGGCAATTAAAAAAGTTGAGATTTCTTTTAATAATTCATTTTGACGAGCAAAATATGGAAGATTTAAATAAGCTATTAATTCATTATTTGAATTTATGAAGGGAACATATGCTGATAAATATTCATAATTTCCAATTTTTTCTCTTTGAGTAATTAGCGTTTTCTTATTGACAGTCAGTTGTTTAAATGCAAGGGGGTTCATTTTTTCGGAAATAAGACCTTCATCAAATATTTTAGATCTAGAGGTGGCAATCAGGTTTCCATCAAGATTATAAAGATTAATATCAGAAAAGAAAACCAAAGAAAATTTTGTCAATAAACTTGATAAATATTCTTCCATTTCAACCGATAAATATTCTTCATCTGCAAGTTTATGTTCAAGTTCAATTAACACAGAATGAGCTTTTTCTTTCAAAATGTCATGATTTTTTTCATCATTTAGATTTATCAGATAAAGCAATGTTGCTGTTCCAATCACAAGAAAGGAAACAAATATTATTGAAATAATTGAAAATTGTAGTCTGTTTCTAAAAGTAATACTGAGTTTATTAGAATGAAATGGGAAATATACAATCGCAAATATCATTAAAACAACTAGTGAATAAAAAACCAGTAAATATGAAAATGGAGCAATTGAATCAAGAAAAGTTGGAGCTTTATGACTTAAAAGCAAATCAGTGTTTTTATCAATTTTATAATACCTGTGGTTGAAATAATTTTTTCTAAAATTTGAAGGAATAGAACCGCTAACAAAATAATTATCCAGTTTTAAACTATACTGATAATTACCAAATTTATATTCCAATTTTCCGTCTCTATACTTTGCGTAAGAATACTCTGACAAATCATAGCTGATAATATTTTCTTTATCTAAGAGTAATTCCGCATAACCCAATCCCTCAGGTATCAAATTTGAAAACAATTCAATATAAATTGTTACATATTGATCCTTGTTATTTATATCCTGAAAAAATCTGATGGCAGCAATATATTTTCTACTGTCATTAATTTTTTTACAATAATAAAAATCATCAACTTCAGAGACCAATTCAGCGCTTAATAAAATCTCTTCAAAATAATCATTACAACCAACTAAAAAATTTTCCGGTTGAATATTTAATACTTTTTCTTCATAACAAATAGTTATAAGAATATCATACTTTTTCCAATATGAATTTATAAACTTATTGCTTACTAATTTAACTGCTACATTTTCGTCCTCAATCAAAACAGAAGCACTTTCTAATTTTTGGACAATATTTGTATCACTTTTGATTATTGAAGAAACAGCATGAAAAAGCAATTCTGTATTTTTATTCCGTTTTTCATATAACTTCTGAGCAATTTTTTCACTCTTAATTATTTCTTTTATTTTATTATTTTGGTGAAGAATTATGCTTGAAAACAACGAAAATATTAACAGATTAACAACTATTACCGAAAATGAAAATATTGATTTATCTCTCTTTTGAAAAACCCATAATATCTGACAAAAAACAAATGCAAATAAGACAATGAAATATTCATTTAACCCACAATAATAAAAAATAACAACTGCAAGAATACTTATTAAAATTGTTTGAGCTAAATAAATACTGTACGATTTTGTATTTCTAATAGCAATACTGCAAAGTTTTGAAGTAAAAATGAAAAACGAAATTATTAATATGGCCAAAGTAAAAAAGCCAATAAAACTATAAATATCAAGACTAAAATAATCATTAATATTAAGTGAAAAGTTTGAAAATAATATTAGATTTTTGCTTAGAAATCCTAATAAATAGAACATCAAAAAAACAAAGGCAGAACAAAAGACACTAATTAAGAATCTCTTTATTTTACTATCATTATTATAATTTCTACTAAAAGCAAAATATACAACATAAGAAATTAGTAAAAGAATAATCGAATTAATTAACAAATCCCCAAGCGAAGGAAAAATTAACGAATATGAGAAAATTTCCGGGTCAAATAATTTAGATTTATAAAGTATTTTGGGAATTTGAAAATACTGAATTATTCCTTTAAATATTATTAAGTCGAGGCTATAAAAAATAAAAAATAAAACTTTATTCTTCTTGAAAAAGGATAAACAATAATACAACTTAAAAAGAAAAAATGCAAAGAAAAGAAATCCTATTAAATACAAAAAGAAAAGAAAAAACATATTGGACTCAGAAATTTTACCATCATTATTAAACTTTAATGAAAATAATTTCTCTCCCTCTTTAGAAAAAATAATATTATCACTAATTACATTTTTGATAATAGTTTCTGATGGAACATTAAAGTCACTTTGAAAATTATTAAGCAAATATTTATTTTGATAAGGATATTCATGTTTTATTAAAATCAGCCCAATAATTTTAATTTCATTTTTTTCAAGTTTAATAATTTCAAAATATGCGTTTTTGAATTTTGTAAAGCTGTTTTTGAATAAATTCCTATCATAAATAATTTTTCCGGGAATTTTATTGTCAGACCAAAATTTTAAGGAATCCTTAGAGTAGACAAGGATTTCAACGTCTTTTTCAGTAATTAAGGCGTTTATTTCTTCTGTATTTGGAGTTTGATCTGGGAATAGGTCAAATACATCAAATATATCGGTAACAATTTTAGCAGTTGCTTCTTCTTTTTCTAAAATTGTTGCTTGAAACTTTTTAGTGATTTTTTCACTATCTCCAAACTTAAAATTCCTGTCAAAAATAATTGCAGCAAAAATAAATATTAAGGAAATGATTAATGGAAAATAAATTCCTCTAACTTTTTTCATTATGTTATTTTTTAATAATAAAACTAAAGTCAGAAAGACATTTTTAGATCAAACTATGGCTACTGCTTTCTAAAAACATAAATAAGACTTGAGTATTCTTTATTTCCAAAAGCTTTAACATTTGATTTTAGACCATGATAAAATGCCTTAAAAAGATTTTGTTTCCCGCTTTTATATTTTTCACTCAGCATACTTACATAATATGAGTCGAATTTCATCGGTTTGATGGAAAGTAAATTAAAATTATTCTTTTTAAAAAGCATACTTACTGTCTCTCTGTCAAAATGATACAAGTGCCTTGGCACATCCCAGGCAGCCCAATATTTCTCATAATATTTTGCATCATACGACCTATAGTTAGGCAAAGCTACAACTAATATACCATTTTTACATAAAATATGATTAATCTCATCAATTCTTTTTTGAACATCATATACATGCTCCAACACATGCCATAAAGTAATCACTTCAAATTGGTTCTCGGAAAAATTAGAAATTTCTTCTTCGGTATATACATCAATACCTTTTTGTTTTGCTATCTTTCTTGCATCAACATCTGGTTCTATTCCAAAAGCATTCCAATTATTATTTTTGAAATATTTTAATAAATCACCCGTTCCACATCCAATATCAAGTATAGATTTCCCAGATGAAAATTTATTTACCAAACAATATTTTTTCTTTACATTATATCTTCTTATTATTTGATAAATATTATTTAAAATCCCTTTTTTTGAATTTGAGTGTGAAATATATTTGTCTGATTTGTAATATGAGGAAATTGTTTTTTTATCCGGTTTTGGATCTGTAAACTTAAATGAGCAATTATCACATTGTAATATTTTGAAATGCTCACCACTGAGAAAATAGTCATCGCACTTTAAAAATTCCGAAAAAGAATCATTATTACAAACCAAACACTTCATATTATTTACTATTTCAATTGTTATGTTCTATTCCTATTTTAAAAAATTACCCTGAAAATACAAACATGATTTTTACTTATTGTTTCACGTGGAACAAATTCTCATCTTCCAAGATAAACAGCAATTACAGAAATATCTGATGGAGAAACACCACTAATTCTAGAAGCTTGTCCAATAGTTTTTGGTTTAATTCTGCTTAGCTTTTCTCTTGCTTCAAAGGAAATTGATTTCAGTTTTTGATAATCAAAATTTTCATCCATTTTAATATCTTCCAGCTTTAGCAACTTATTTGCAATATTTTGCTCTCTCCCGATATACCCTTCGTATTTTATTAAAATCTCCGCTTCCTCTACACTTTTACTAATATCATCGGTAAAATCAGATATAAAATTTCCAAGTTTTTCAATGTTTCTAATAAGGTCGTTGATACTCACCTGTGGTCTTAATAACAATGTCGCTATTTTAACTTTTTGGTTGATTTTACTTGTTCCACAACTTTCAAGAACAGTGTTAATTTCAAGCGGGGTAACATTTTCACTCTTGAGAAATTTTGTTATTTTATCAATATTCTTAACTTTTTCCTCAACATTTTTCAATCTTTCGTCAGATGCTAAATCAATATCGTTACCCAATTTTGTTAAGCGTATATCAGCATTGTCTTGTCTTAATAAAATACGATATTCGGCTCTTGAAGTAAACATTCTATACGGTTCGTCAACTCCTTTAGTTATTAAGTCATCAATTAATACTCCAATATAAGCTTCTGATCTTTTTAGTATAAAATCAGATAGATCATTAATTTTCCTGTGGGCATTTATTCCGGCCATTAGACCTTGAGCCGCAGCTTCCTCATAACCTGTTGTCCCATTAATTTGTCCGGCAAAAAACAAATTCTCAATTAGTTTGGTTTCTAATGTAAATTTTAATTGTTCCGGAGGAAAATAATCATATTCTATTGCATAGCCAGGTTTAAAAATTTTAGCATTCTTGAATCCGGGAATTTTAACCAATGCTTTATACTGTATATCATCAGCCAAAGATGATGAAAATCCATTTAGATAATATTCGCTTGTATTCCAACCTTCGGGTTCTACAAATAACTGGTGCTTATTTTTATCAGAATATCTTTCGATTTTATCTTCAATTGACGGACAATACCTGGGACCAATACCTTCAATTCTCCCCTGAAATAATGGTGAATCCTTAAATCCGGTCTTTAATATATTGTGAACAGTATCGTTTGTATATGCAAGATAACAACTCCTCTGTTTTTTTAAAACCGGGGTATCTGTAAAGGAAAACTTTTCAGGAAACTCATCACCTTTTTGTTCAATTAATTTCGAAAAATCAATAGATCTTCCATCAATTCTAACAGGAGTCCCTGTTTTCATTCTATCGTATCTAAATCCTATTTTACCTAATTTCTCGCTAATATGCTTCGAAGCCTCCTCACCAATTCTTCCACCGCTAAACTTTTTGTGACCAATATGAATAATACCGTTCAGAAAAGTCCCATTTGTAAGAATTACTGATTTAGAAATAATCCTGTGACCCATCAAAGTTTCAACTCCAACAAGTTTTTTATTTTTTATTATAACATCAATAACTGTATCTTGCCAAAAGTCAAGATTATTTGTGTTTTCCAACATCTTTCTATATTCAGCAGAAAACAACATTCTGTCACTTTGAGCACGAGGACTCCACATTGCAGGACCTTTAGATCTATTTAGCATCCTAAATTGAATCATAGATCGATCAGTTACTATTGCAGAATATCCGCCAAGAGCATCAATTTCCCTTACAATTTGACCTTTAGCAATTCCACCCATAGCAGGATTACATGACATTCCCGCAAATAGATTCATATTCATGGATATCAATAATACAGATGATCCAAGATTTGCAGCAGCTGCCGCCGCCTCACATCCTGCATGACCTCCTCCAACAACAATTATATCGTATTTTTTAAACATTTTTTATGTTCCACGTGAAACAATTAATTTATAATTCTGAATGACTTTTGGGCAATATAATAATCTTCTTTTTCTCTCATTTCAGCGATTTCTTTAATCTTACTGTCGTTATATCCAATCAAATGTAAAACGCCATGAATTACCACCCTACTCATCTCTTTATCAATGTATACTGAGAGTTTTTTTGCGTTTTCGATAACTCTTTCATAACTAATGAAAATGTCTCCTGAAATTTCATTTTCAAAATCTGAATTATCAAAAGTTATAATATCTGTATAATAATCATGATTAAGATATTTTCTATTAATATCAATCAAAAAATTATCGTTACAAAAAATGAAATTTATTTCTCCCGGTATTTTTGCCTCTTTCCTAATAGTTCTAATAACCCATGCACTTAAAGCATCTTTATTCTTTATCTCCAAATCTATTTCCTGTGTAAAAAAAGCTATTTCCGTCTCTTTCATCAATAGAAAAATAATTTATGATTTTATTTTTTTCTTTTGTTCATCATAATAGAACTTCATAGTTTGGTTTCTACTATCTGTAATGCTATTGTCAATATTTTCAATTGTAAAGGACATTTTTAATTTTTTCCCGTCATCAGAAATTGTAACTCTATCAGGCATTGACCAGATCATAAAAATTTCACGATCTTCCTCTGAATCAAGTTCCATTTCAATATTCTCATTAACTATTAAACTATTCCAATCCAGCTCGCTTATAATTTCAAAATTTAAACCCTTTTTTGAATATTCAACGGCAACATTTATAAATTTATCAGGTTTATTCCTATAAATAACTTTCGTAGCCTCAGTTATTGCCATAATAATATTTGCATAGTATTTATCGCTAATATTATGGTAATCACACACATCCTCAATAAAACTTTCAATGATATGAATATTTTCATTACTCGGATTTAACTCAATTTCCTTTTTCATTTTCTTTTTCTAATCTTTGAAATTTATAAAAATATTTTGAAATTACATCTCTATAAAAAGGTTTTAGTTTTGCAGGAACAGTTTTAAATAACTCTGTTTCCTTTTCTCTTTTTCTTTTATACTCTAAATATTCCAGAGGGTTACTTATTTTTTGAGTTTTTGACTCAATCGACTTCCTTTTCTTTTCCTTTTCTCTTTCTAATTCAGCTTTTTCCGATTTCAATAATTTTGTTAAAATTTGCTCTTGTCGATTTATTGTCTCTTGATTTAATATTTTATTAACTAACTCGGTTTCTGTTTTTTCCATTCCCTTTGCAATGTTTTCCATATCTCTATCATAAATGCCTTGTCCTTTTAATTCTTCAAGATAATTCTGCATTCTATTTCTTATTTCAGCTTGTTTTGCAGCCATTCTTGCAAATTGTTCACTCATCGACTTTTCATTATTCCCTTTTCCTTTTCCCTTTTTTCCTTTTTTATCTTTACCGTTTTGCATTTCCTTTAACTGCTTATTAAGTTGCTGTTGCAATTTTTTCATAGATGATGCATTCCCTGTTTTTCCAGGTTTAGTACAATTCCCCTTACCACTCATAGAATTTTGCATGGACTGCTCTTCCTCCATTTTTTTCAATACTTCTGCAAGCATTAATGCCAGATTATTAATATGTGTCATTACATATTGTTGATGTTTTGAAGCAATATTTATCTTGCGTTTATTAATTTGATCTTCGGCTTTTTTTAAATTTCTATCAATTTCATCTATTTCCTCATTAACAAAATGTTCTATTTTTATTTGTCTTTTACTTAATGCAAATAACGAATCCTTAATCATTTCAACATCTTCGGTAATATTATTTTGCTTCCTTATTACATCAACATATTTTGGATCTTTTATTCCAGTTTTATTTATTTCTTTTATTAGATCTTCCTGCTCAAAAGAAACTTGTATCAAATTTTCGAGAATTTCTCTCAATGTATTAATATCCTCACCTTGCTCCTCTTTCATCATGCTTTGTTTAACACTCATCAGAAAATCAGCCATTTTACCCATTTTCATTGCTGCATTTTTTTGATGTTCAGATGCTTTACTCATCTTGTTTTTACCTATCTTTTCCTGACTTTTATCTATCTCATCCGAAGCTTCATTTTCTAAAGTTTCGTTATTTGGCATTTCATGCTTATTTTCAAGCTCGCTGTTTTTCTTTTCTAATTCTTTTAATTCCTCTTTTAGCTGATTAAATTCCTCTTCTATTTTCTCTTGTTTTGGTTTTATATTCTCTTTTTTGCTTTTTTTCTCATTTGTTTCTTCAGCAAGTTTTTCTTGTCTTTCCTTAATTTTATTCAGCTTATCTATAGCATCGTTAAGCATTTTTTCAAATTCAATTTGTTTAAATAATTCCAAGTTTCTATCAAGCTCTTTCTCCAAATCTTCATTACTCATTTTAATGTCCTCTAAGAGCTCTTTTATCTTATCCTTATCAATTTCATCCAATTTCTCTTGAATCTTCTCGAATAACTCCTTAATCTCATCAGTCATTATCTTTTTAAACAATTCCTCAAGCTTACGTTGTTTTTCTAATATTTTTTTATCAATTTTCATGAAACTTTCTTCAGTTCTATTCTTTTTTTCAAGTTTCCTTATTGCATCACTAATTTTTTCTTTTAATTTATTTTGTTTCTCTAAAATCTCTTCAACTTTTTCTTTTTCCTTCCAATCTAATTTTTCTTTGTTAATAATCTCTTTTATAAGCTTTTCTGTTTGTTTTTTTATTTGTATTGATTCATCTAAACTTTCCTCCAAAACTTCCTGAATATTTTTTGTTTGCTCTTTCAATTTTTTTTCGATTTCCCCTATTTCAGGAATTCGTAACTCCATTGTCTGTGACTTTGTTGATTTACTTCCATTAATGCGATCATTATCCCAAACCTCGAAATAATAAATAAGCTTATCACCCGGGTTTAATTTCATTGTATCCAAAGCAAATGAATAGTAAAATCTATTTTGATTTTTATCCTTTTCTATTACAATTTTGCTTTTATTGCTATTCATTATTTCCTCATTATTACCTATGACGGAATATTTGAAATTTAATTTGTCAAACCCATAATCATCACGTATTGTGCCATTAAAATACAGATATTTCTTAAGAATTGTATCTCTTATTTCACTTATAAAAATTGCAGGAAATGCATCCGGGATAGTTGTAATTTTATACTCCAGCGTATCTTTACTTTTTATGTATTGATTTTCAATTCCAACGGAATAATCGCTGCTATTAATTATTTTTCTTGAAAATCTAATTACATTAGAATTAGTTTTTTCAAAGTTAAAATTTTCATTGTTTATAGAAAAAAATAAATTGCTTGCATCCTTTGTGAAAAATTTCCAATCCACAATTGTACCCTCAGGAATGATAATATCACCATTGTTTTTAATAGTTTCATCAATTTTTCGAGTATATTTTGGATAATCAAGAAAAGTTTCAAAACTCAAAATAATTGGTTTTGGGAAAACAACAATTTCAAAATAATTTGTTCTTATATCTTCCGCAAATAATTCAAATTTAATATTTGATTGTATATTTCGAAAAGTATAATTAAATAAATTATTTTTTGTTTTATTTAACCGATAAATATTGTTTTGATATTTTATCGAAATTTCAGTGGGAATTTCCACCCCTGAAACTTTTACATCTAATTTAAAATCGTCTTGCTGAACAGCTTCTAATTTATTATTCAGAATGTGAATTTGAAATTTTTCCGGCTTCTCAAATTCTGTATTATAATTAATTATCCGATTTGATGGTTCGGTCAACACTCTTGGTACAATAATTAATAAAATTAAAACAATAAAAACCGGAATTATAGCATATTTTATTAATTTCTTATTTACCGAGAAATCAATAGCTAAATTAAAATCAATATATTTAATCTCCTTTATTTTTTGTTCTATGCTTGCGATTAACAAATCATTATCTTCATTGCTAAGCTCACTGATTTTTCTTAGTTGCAGAGTATTTATTAATTTATCATTAATTTTTCCGAAATGTTTTCCAAGCAATTTAGCAACCTCATCATAAGAAATATTTTTACCAAGCTTAAACATTTTTATAATTGGCAAGAATACCATCCGATAAATAATCGCAATACTAAACACTAAAAAAGCATAAAAAAGCAAAGTACGTGGAATTGTCTCCAGGTAGGCATAATATTCAATGAAATTCATTAAAATATATAAAACACCAATTGCAGCAATACTAATCAAGATGCCTTTAATCATAAGGCTTGTATAGTATTTCTTGATAAATTTATCAAGTTTTCCTGTTAGTATTTTATAATTATCTGTCATTAAAATTAATTAGGCTGCTGCTGATATTTTTTCAACAATGCATGACATAACTCTGTGTTTTGTTATATTTGACAAAAGTATGAATATTAAAATCTTTTTAGTGGTACTTTTTTTAATTTAATCATGAAAGAAAATATTCTAATTTTCATACTAAAGACTATCTTTTTAGCAAAAATAATAAGGAAAAGATGAAAAAACAACTAATATTTACAATCTTGATTGTTGCAAATTCTTTTATTTTCGGTCAATCAATTGAGGAAATTTCAAATCATTTCTATTGTAATAATGTAACACAAACAAAAAATCAATTTCAAATTAAAAATAAAAATATTCAACACGATTATTTTTCTGATTATGATGTCAAGTTTTATTTTCTTTCTTTGAATGCAGAAAACAACACTGTTTATATTTCTGGAAATGTGTTAATTGAAGCTATTTCGCAAATATTAGTTTTAGACACTTTTTCTTTTGAACTTACACACGAATTAACAATTGATTCAATAATTTTCAATAATGCAAAATATGATTTCAATCATACTGGTGATTTTGTCTTTGTCCCAATAACAAATCCTCTCACAATTGGCGATAATATTTCATCTAAAATATATTATCATGGAACGCCACCAACAGGTGGATTTTTTACAGGAATTTCTACCGATTATTCCGATGAGTGGGATAAAAATGTTACATGGACTTTGTCAGAGCCATTTAATGCATATCATTGGTGGCCATGCAAACAAGACCTTCAGGATAAAGCAGATTCTGTTTGGGTTTTTGTTACAACTGATTCCATTAATAAAGTCGGTTCCCAAGGTTTGCTAACAGCAGTTTCTCAAATGCCGGGGGGTAAGCTTCGCTACGAATGGAAATCCAAATATCCAATTGCTTATTACTTAATTTCTTTTACAGTTGCTGATTATTTTGATTATTCTATTTATGCAAAACCTGATATTATGAATGGAGATTCAATTTTAATTCAGAATTTTATTTATAATAGCACCGGTTGTATTGAGCATTATAAGCTCGGAATAGATTACACAAAGGATTTTATAGAATTATTTTCCGATTTGTATTCATTATATCCTTTTCATGAAGAAAAATACGGACATTGTCTTGCAGAAATAGGAGGAGGAATGGAACATCAAACTATGACTACAATGGGTCATTTTGGTTTTGGAATTGTTGCTCATGAATTAGGTCATATGTGGTTTGGCAACAATGTTACCTGTGCAACATGGAGCGATATCTGGATTAACGAAGGTTTTGCAACTTACTCTGATTATCTTGCTCACGAATATATTGCCGGAGCTCATTGGCCACAGCTATGGTTACAAATTGTACATGATCATGTTTTGTCTGAGTCCGGCGGAAGTATTTATATTCCTACCCAGGAAACTGATTCAATTGAAAGAATTTTTGATGGAAGATTGTCTTATAACAAGGGAGCTAGCATTATACATATGATACGTTTTGAGCTTCAGGATGATTATTTATTTTTTCAAACATTAAAGAATTTTCAGTCTGCATTTTCAGATAGTACAGCAACCGGACTGGATTTTCTCAGTATCCTTAATGAAACATCTGGCAAGGATTTTACCGAATTTTTCAATCAATGGTATTTTGGTGAAGGTTATCCAATTTATAATATAGAGTGGGATTATGATGGCACTAATTTCGAACTGAGTTCTACTCAAACAACTTCAACAACATCAATTCCGTTTTTTAATATGCTAATGGAGTATAAATTATATTTCAGCGATGGTAATGATACTTCTCTTTTTTTATCACAAAATAATAATTTTGAAACATATTCAATTCCAATATCAAAACCAATTGACTCAATTTCGGTTGACCCTGATAACTGGAATCTTAAATTTATCAACAGTATCACACATGGAATTGCAGAATTAAATAATCCTTTAGATTTTACACTCGGGCCTATCCCAACTTCCGGTACTTTGCATTTATTTTTCAATAATAAAAACAACATTTTAAGAGATATAACTATTACTGATATTTCCGGCAAGGCAGTAATGAAATTCATAACAACAAAAGCACATGAGAAGATTAATGTTGCTGAGTTAAGTAGCGGTATTTATTTTGTTACGGTGAGAATTAATGAAAAAATACAGACAAATAAATTTATTTTAAATTAGTTATTTTTATTATATTTTGAGTTTTCGGTTTCCATTTTTTATTTTACAATACTTTATCACGGTAAGTATTAAGTGTACTTCGAAAAACCGAAATAGTTAATTCATTAAAAGCACTTTTGTTAGTATTCTCATTATTCTAATAATCCATAATTTCATAATCACATCAATCTATAATTTCTTATCTTTGCATCCCAAAATAAGAGTTCTATGAATACAAAAAAAGTAAGAGTAAGATTTGCACCAAGCCCAACAGGCCCGCTACATATTGGAGGAGTTCGGACTGCTTTGTTTAATTATTTATTTGCCAAAAAAAATAATGGTACATTTATTTTAAGAATTGAAGATACCGACCAAAACAGGTATGTAAAAGGAGCTGAAGATTATATAATCAACTCATTGAAATGGTGCAACATTGAACCTGAAGAAGGTTTTGGAGTAGGAGGGGAGTACGGTCCATACCGCCAATCGGAAAGAAAAAATATTTATAAAAAATATGCCGAACAACTAATTACTGACGGTTTCGCATATTATGCATTCGACACTCCGGAAGAGCTGAATGAGATGCGTGAAAAATTGAAATCAGAGAAAAGCGAAAACCAACAATACAATTTTCTTAGCAGAACTTCAATGAGAAATTCTCTCACTTTAAGTACCATAGAAGTCGAAAAACTTATTGATTCCAGTACACCTTACGTAATCCGTTTAAAGGTTCCTGAAAATGAAGATGTTAAATTTATGGATATTGTACTTGGTCAAATTATTTTTAAATCCTCGCAACTCGACGATAAAATACTTTTTAAATCTGATGGAATGCCGACATATCATTTGGCAAACGTAGTTGATGATTATTTAATGAAAATATCACATGTTATCAGGGGTTCTGAGTGGGTAAATTCTACACCTTCTCATGTTCTTCTTTACCGATATTTAGGTTGGGAAAACGAAATGCCTGAGTTTGCTCATATGCCATTAATTTTGAAACCAAATGGTAAAGGGAAATTAAGCAAGCGCGATGGTGATGCTCTTGGCTTCCCTGTTTTTCCGCTTCAATGGACAAGCCCTGAGACAAATGAAATTTCTTCAGGTTATAAAGAATCTGGGTATTTTCCTGATTCATTTATTAATATTCTTGCGCTTTTAGGCTGGAACCCCGGAACTGAGCAGGAAATATTTTCAATCTCAGAATTAACCAAATTATTTTCATTGGATAGAATCGGCAAATCAGGTTCCAGATTCGATCCTGAAAAAGCAAAATGGTTCAATCATCAATATCTTATCAACAAAGACATTAAAGAATTATCTTCACTTTATAAAGAAATTTTAAAAGAAAAAGAAATAAAAATACCTGATGAATCTCTAATTAAAATAATTGATTTGGTAAAAGAAAGAGCCACTTTTGTTTCTGATTTGTGGGAACAATCTTACTTCTTCTTTAATAAACCAACAGAATATGATGCAAAAGTCATTAAGAAAAAATGGAAAGAAGATACTCCTGAAATGATGAAAAAAATCCTTTTTGTAATCAAAAACATTGAGAATTTCAAAGCAGAGATTATCGAAGAAACAGTAAAAAACTATATTGTAAAAAATGAACTTTCTTTTGGGAAAATATTAAATCCATTACGACTTTGTTTGGTTGGATCCGGCAAAGGACCCTCACTGTTTCATATTGCAGAAATTCTTGGAAAAGAGGAAGTGATTGCTAGAATTTTGAATGGAATTGAGAAAATAAAAAATTAACCTAATTTATATTTTTGAAAATGCTAATGCAAAGCATTAAAGATCAAGAATCAATAATCGAGTAATAACTATTAAGAAAAAACATTATGTCACTAATATCCTTAAACGGAATGGAATTTTTTGCTTATCATGGTTGCTTTGATGAAGAGCAGATTATAGGAACAAACTTTATTATTGATTTGGAAATTGAAACAGACACCTCTAAATCAGAAGAAAGCGACAAATTATCTGACACTCTTAATTATCAGGAAGTATATCTTTTAGTTAAAAAAGAGATGGAACAAAACTCAAAACTTCTTGAGCATGTTGGGAAAAGGATTCTTAATTCTTTGACAAATCAATTTAATATGATTGACAAAGCAAAAATCAAAATCTCGAAAATTAATCCACAACTTGGCGGAAAGTTAGATAATGTAAATTTAACATTAACTACATAATTTTTTTAATATTTGCAGTTTTTGGATTTTTATTATTAATTTCGCACTCCAAAATAAATAGGTCTCGTGGCCGAGTGGCTTAGGCGGTGGTCTGCAAAACCATTTACAGCGGTTCGAATCCGCTCGAGACCTCAGATAATTCTAAATTATTATACAGTTATAAATCTAAAAATATCCAATTTCTTAATAAGTTTTACATTTCTTTTATTACAATACAACTATAGTTTTATTAATATTTTTGAATTGTAATTCATTTTTATTATACTATTTTTGAATTGTAATTCATTTTTATTATACTATTTTTGAATTGTAATTCATTTTTATTATACTATTTTTGAATTGTAATTCATTTTTATTATACTATTTTTGAATTATAATTCATTTTTATTATACTACTATCAAGCTTCAGTTTTTATTGCTTTGGACAGATATTGTATAGAATCTTCTTGTCTATTTTCTTTTTCGGCTTTGAAAATTTCTTTTCGTTTCTTTTCCCATAATAACAAAATCTTTGTATATTTGAAAAATTAGATTATGCAAAATTATATTCTATATATCAAAAACATAATTATTCTGTTTTTTAACAAAACATACTATTATAAATAAGATATAAACGGAATATTCCGTTTATATCTTATGTTAGCAACAACTATATGAAGACCATAGAGGACATATCAGTAATAACAAATAATTCGTATAGAATTGCTGAAATAATTGATGGAAATCAATACAGTAATATTCTTTACTATGAATTTCATCAACGGGTGAATCCTCAAGGAATACATAACTGTATTGAAGGACTTAAATCATTTACGGAACGTTCAAATGATTACTATAAAATTTTTCTTTCTCTCGGGTTTGTTGATGAAGACCCTGCCATAATACACATTGCAGTTAAGATTTCAGATAAATGGTTTATTGCTCGTGATTGTGGTTCTAACTATTATTTAGGTTATGGTCCAATAGGAATATTGAAATTAAGAGAAGCTTGTGCTAAAAGAAATGTATTGGGGATTGCTACTGATGAAAATTTCGATGAATGGTTAATACATAATTTTGATTCATCAAGTATCGAAAAGTTAAATAAAAAAGAGAATATTGACCTTTTACAATTTGATAAGCTAATCAAATCTTTAAGATTTTTAGCTGTTGATATGCAAAGAAGACCTGAAGAATTTAGCGGATTAAAAGAAGAAAATATTCGAGATAGAATGCTTACTCCTATAAATATGGTCTTTGAAGGAAGGGGAAATGCAGAGGCAAAAAATTGCAAAGGTAAAACAGACATTCTTGTGCGAACAGCAGATGGATTAAATGAACACATATTTGAATTAAAAGTTTGGAGAAGTATCAAGGATTTGACAAGTGCAATCGGACAACTACTAAGTTATTTAAGTTGGCATAATAATTACTCAGGGATAATAATGTTCTGCTATAATGTAAATTTTACTAAGATTTTAGAAAAAGTCGAACAACATTTAACTAACGAATTTGATTATGACCATCGTGAAAAATTAATTCCTAATGAATTTAGATTTAAATTGAAACATCCATCAGATGAATATAAAACAATTGAAACCCATTTGATTTTAGTAAACTTAAAAATAAAATAGCAGTTGCTAACATACAATAAACGTAAACGCTTTCACTACTTTGATAATTAACAGAATATGAATACATTTGTGGTAATTAATAAACAAAATATTAATTTGATAAAGCGCATCAACGTTTACTGTCGCCGTTGTGCTTCATGCCAAAAAAGCACTATTTAAAATAAAAATGAACATGAAACATATTAAAGACATTGATGATTTTTTTGAAGATGATTTTGACGATTTTACTGAAAATAATATTGAATCTCATATAATTGTGTTAATTGACTCAAAACTTAAAATTCCAACCATTGATTTAATACAAGAAGGTATATGGCAGGAATCCCCTGTTGAAAATAGAATAATGATAAGAGTCGAAGGACCTCACACTCCAGATGGATATAGACATGTTCATATTTCACATTCCAAACATACTAATACAAAAAACAAACAAGTTGCTTGGAACGATACCGGGTCAAGACATGATAAAAAAAGCTTTAATACTAACTTCAAAGGAATTGAAAAAGCGAAAAATGCAGCAAGAGCAGCTTTAAAACTTTCTGATGATATAATTCTGGAATCTTACACTAATAAAAGCAACGGCACTTTAATTCTTGAATCCGCCCAATCATTTCTTTCCTCTAATAATACAATTATTCTAATAGCAAATAAGACAAAACGAAAACAACTTTTAAATGGATAACTATGTGGGAACCACTAATTACATTAGAACAGATAAACGAAGGCAGTCTAATAAGACAAGTCATTCTTGACGGAAATCATCAACATGATACAAACTATAAAGTTTCACGAATTGGTGAATTTTACTTTTTCAATGAACTACCCCGCCGCAGAGCAGCGGGGTATCGCTAAGGAATAAGTTTATGAATTCGCCGCAGAGCGGCGGGGAACTAACCCCGTAGCGATTAGGGCAACAACACAAAATGGGCGACATTTTACAGAAGAGCAACAGATTATAATTGGTTATCGAGTTAATCATATTGATTACTATGGATTTGAAGTCTGGACCGAATAAATGAAAGTAATTTATAAAATAACATATCCAAATGGGAAAATTTATGTTGGTAAGGATTTGACTAACAGTATAAATTATTTTGGTAGCGCAAGCAGTGCCCTAATTGAAAAAGACTTTAATAAAGAACAACGCAGGAATTTTATGATTAAAAAAGAAATACTTTGGGAATCTGAAACGGCTACAGATAAAGAAGTTAATAGAATGGAGGTAAGTTTAATTAAAGAGTTCAAGTCGAATGACCCTAAAATTGGATATAATCAATGGCCTAAATTTAGTGAGTAATAAAGCACGCAAGCACAACAATGTATAAAAATAATAGCCGAAACCGCAGCAAATTCAAGGGTTGTAGCCCGCTTCAACTTTCTTGTAACTTAACAGGAATGAAGCCCGCAGTCGGCTACTATTCTTATATGAACCATTGTGGGTAATACAGTACCAAACTTATACTAAATAGAACTACATAAAATGGCAATAAATTTTGAATATCCTTTAACTAATTCGGAAGGAATGGAGAAAGTTATCTCATTTTCAGATTACGCTCTTTTAACCGCAATGCACGCAATGAAATAAAAAAGGGTAGAAAAATATATTTTTATGACAATGGAATTAGAAATGCAATAATTGGAAATTATAGTTTGCTAAAACAAAG